>Ga0265797_10004643_pt1 | contig 20807 bp, 21 predicted proteins | sample P2T30metagenome_FD_192433 | JGI IMG/M metagenome (GOLD analysis project Ga0265797, IMG submission 192433) | Plant litter microbial communities from East Loma Ridge, Irvine, California - P2 T30 | ecosystem: Environmental > Terrestrial > Plant litter > Unclassified | place: USA: California...
CCTGGTACTGTGCGCTGAACAAGAACATGTCAATCGAAACTTGCGTCTTACTGCACTCCACCGCGAAGCTCTTGTAGAAGCTGTTCTGTGTCTGCAGTAGCGCGTTCTCCTTGGAAGTTCCGAGCAATTTCTTGTCCTCGCGCATCTCGAGCTTGCCATGGCCGATGTTGGGCAAGCTGGCGGAGAGGCAGACGACCTTGCCTCCAACGTGGCTGATGAGCTTGTGACCAGCCCTGAGTGCGGATCCCATTGCTGAGCCATTGTCCTGAGTGTTCGCAAACATGCCCTGGAGCTTGGTAAGGTAAGTCTCGATGTTGGCGCGGCATTCGGTAAGGTTGACTAGGAGGTCCTCGGGAGTCGGGAGGAAGGGCTCCTCGAGATCGCTCACAACCAGCATCTTGGGGTCGTTGTTCTCGCTGCCATCGCGAGGAATGCTGAAGTAGTGCAGCGAGCTGTCCACCGCCATGAATCCAAGCCTGGTCCTGCGGTCGGTGTTCGGTATCCTGTCCAAGCTCTCCAGAATGCACCTTGCAGCAGTCGCCAAAAGTCCGCTCGTCACGCCCGCATAGCTCACGTCGAACAGGAAAAGGTAGATCAAAGGCTGAGGAGCGCGCACCATGTACTCTTGAGGCGCAACGAACTCGCTGACTGAGTAGTTCAGCTCCGGACGCTGCCACCTATCCACAGACGCCTGCTTTGCGCTGTCCCAATCGAAGCTCTGCGGCACATCGTTCGTCAAGTTGCACATGTTGCAACGCCACCTATGCGAGTGATCCAAGAAACTTGCGAATGGGTTGATGTATGTCCGGCATCTTCTGCAACGAGCAATGACCTGGTCGTATTGTACAGGCACGTCGTCCTCGGCATCGTGAAGAGTGGCGTAAGGCTGGATAATGAGCGCAAAAGGAAGCTTGCTCTTCTTGAGAAGGGAGGAAGTCGTAGGCATGGCGTTAAGTGTTGATCTGACATACTTGGGCGGGCAGTTCGCGTGGGGTGAAGGTGTGACCGAGCTCTACCTCTTCCATTAGCTCAATCCCGTTGACAGATCTCAGAGATATACATACGTTCGGCGGCAAGATGATAGCAGGCGGCGGCTGGTCCAAGTCACTAACATGGAACGGCTGGCCCTGCATGCTGATATCGGTAGGAATCAAAGGGTTCAGCCTCTGGGCAGCCTGCGGGACTGTCTGAGGCTGCTGTGAAGGCTGTCCGCCCATTCCCATCTGTGAGAATTGCTGGGTCACGCCCTGAACACCGGGCTGAGCAACACCAGGCGCGGGCTGCTGAGGGTATCCAGTCTGAGGAGCTTCGTAGGCGGGCTGGCCATAAGCAGGCTGGCCGTATGCTGCGGCCTGCTGTTGCGCCGCTGGGTCTGCGTAGCCGGGCTGTCCGTATGCTGGCTGTTGTGGCATACCATAGGCAGGCTGCTGTGCTGGTTGGGCAGGGTATCCGAATGCGCCTGCGCCTGGAGCGGGTTGACCGCCTAGAGGAGCCGCGGCGGCTCCAGCATTTGCGCCAGTTCCAAAATCAAAAGCTTGGCCGGCGTAGCCTCTCTTCTTCTTTTTTCCTCCCTCGACCGGTGCGGGAGTAGATGCTTGTTGCTGTTGGCCATCCTGGTCCTGCTGGCCATATTGCTGGCCGTCCTGGTACGGGCTGGCCATGATTGCGGTGTGAGAGGGTTGCTGGCCGACGGGGTGGCTCGACAGTACACGCCGTGTGTATCAGGAGGTCGAGTGGTCGGTCTTTGTGTGAGATGGTGCGAAAGGGGGTGGGTGGTGGGAAATAGTGAAAGGTTGCGGTGTTGGTTGTAGGAGGCTCGTGAATCGAGGGTCAATGCGCGGGTCGCTGAACGTGTCCGCTTGAAGTGGGACAACCGGCTTGGGAGAGGCGTGCAAGCTGTTCTTGCCTATGATAAACTTGGATATGTCACAATGTACTATTTAAATGGCTATCACATGTCTATCACGAACGAGGACACGTATTCACGATCTTCTAGGCAACTGCTATCGACATCTGGCTGACAGCTTACATCTACATATTGTTCGTCCGATCATCCGCCAAGTGGCATCCCCAATGTGGGGTTCTATAAAACCGCCCGAGTAAACAGAAGAATCAGGGGTTATGGGGTTGCGTAAAGTCAGTGAGTTCAGCACATTCATGAAATTGAACCATAATTCGGAGCTACGTAAGTGGGTATCGTGATAAATGTACAACGCCGCCCATAATCCCACACCTCGACCTTCAGAGGTGGCGAACAAACACAATGAACACTGCTTATCCCCAGTCCGTCCAAGAAAACACCATGAGTCGTAAAGATTTGAGCATAGCTCGCTCAAGCGAAAGCTATTGCTTCCGTCCATCAATAGCCACCGTCGTCGCTGTGTTCCATCACATCAGCCAGGAAGGGGTGCTGCAGCGCTTCATCTGCGGTGATACGCTTTGATGGGTCAAGCTCAAGGCAACACTTCATGAACTCCACCGCCTCGAGCTCTTCCTTGGACAGACCTGCGCCGTCTTTCTTGTTCCTGCTTGTGCACCAGAGCAAGACCTTCTCCCACGTATGGCCTGAGTCGCCGATGGTGGGAATGTTCGTCTGAAGCACTTGGCCGTGGAGAAGAGCAGTCTCCTTCATGCGCTTCTTGCCGAAGATGGTGCACAACTCGATGAAGGCATCGATGTCGTCAGCTGAATGGAAGAAGGGGAAGCGTTTGCTGAGGAATGTCAAGAGAATGACTCCACAGCTCCAGTTGTCGATCAAGCATGTCTGCCTAGTACATTTGAGAAGGACTTCTGGGGCACGGAAACCACGTGTGCCAGCTCTGTTGGCGCGGCGGGAGGAACGTTGATCATTTGCAGGGTAAGCGGGGCGAGGTTGTTGGCCGCTTTGTTGTGCTGCATTGTAAGTCGAGGCATAGACGGAGGTTTGGATCCGTCTGTTCCTGTCTGAGCCTTCGAATTCGCAGACACAGTGACTGGCGTCAGTGCCTTCACGCTCAGCCAGACCGAAGTCGACGAGCACGCCACGCTGTTGTGCTGGTGAATACAGGAAGTTCGTGGGCTTGATGTCGCGGTGGATGATGCCAGTCTCGTGTACAGACCTGAGTGCAGTGAAGAGGCTGTGGAAGTAGATACGCATATCCGACACCGTCATGTCGCGGTAGTAGTCTCGGAAGTCCTTGTGCTGGAAGAACGGCAGCACAGCAATCACTTGATCCTGGTGGCGGAAGGATGTGATCAGAGGGCATACATTTGGTGAGTTTCGAAGATCATGCAACAAGTCGAGTTCGTTCAAGATTCGAAGTGGTGAGGAGGTCACATAAATTTTCTTGATGGCCACATAGCGAGGCCTGTGCTTGCCATTGGCTCTTCCATTGGCCTTCTCGTCCATGGCATCCAGGTCCCAGTCGTTCTTGTAGTGTTCGTAGAGGAGATCCTCGGCCTTGTAGACTGTGGAGAAGGTTCCCTCGCCGATGCGGTTGATCAAGCGGTACCGCTGTGTGATGTTCTTGAAGCTGGCTTCGAAACGCTCCATGTCTTCGAGCACCAGGTCATCCACTTCTTCCTCTTCCTCTTCTTCTTCCTCGCCATCCGAGATTGTACAGCCGCTTTCCTCGAGTGGTCCTCTGCTCTCGTCCATTTCTTGTGGTTCCTCGTCTTCAGTGCTGTCGCCGTGTCCAAGGCGGTGATCCTGGACGGGGACTGCATCCCGTGACTTCCTGAGGATGGTGGCCATATCGGACCGCTTGGAGTTGCCCGGCACACAATATCGTGAGCGAGTGGGTTGTGTATGTGAAAGGACAAGGAGCAGTGCCAGGCTGCAGTGAACCTATTGGCCGTGATTGTTGCGGCGGCAGTCGCAGCAAAGTCGCACGCGCTTGCCCCGCGTCACAACAACAAAGTCGTCCGGCGTAAACAATGGAGATTTGATCACGATAGAGACGACACACCGCAATAAACACGACCGCGCAACACCGCGCAAAAACACCACGCCAACATGGGCGACTCTGGCGACTTCGACGTCAATGCGGCGCTCAAGGCGTACCTCGACGACCCGCAGTCCATACCAACACCCGAAGCGGACACAGCACTGCTCGAGTGCGAAAACGACCCAGACGCTTTCACACCAGGCCTGATCAACAGCGTGCTCAACCCCATAGCTGAGGCAATCGGTGAAAATCCAGAAGCAATACTTCAAGCAAACCTACTTGACAGTCTGCAGTTCCTCCTTAAGTGCGCGCCCACCGCTCCCCCAAACCAGCAGCCCATGCTGTCTTCCCAAAGGAAACACACTGATTGCGAGCTTTTCGCGCGTTCCAGGCAGGCCTCATTCATACCTTCGACTTCTCTCAGCAAGCTACTCGAGCTGATCCTGTCTGGTCTTGGTGCCGAGGCCGAGACGATTCACCATGAAGAGCAAGACGGAGAGACGGAAACCGCTCAGCACAAGCAGGTCTTGGAGACCTTCGCATTCCTATTGCAATGGTGCATTTCCGCCATAGAGACGAAGAGCGCAGAGAAGCCAGCATCTGCGGCTGCCGGACGTGGAAAGAAGGGACCCAAGAGCAAGGCAGGACAGAAAGATGGCAGCTGGGATCCATCTGTGCAGCTACAGATCGCAATGGAGACCATGGCGAAGGTCATGAAGCTGAAGTTAGCAAAGATTTTTGTGACGACGAGCGAGAGGGACACCTTCATCAGCCTGTTCACTCGGCCAGTGTACTTGTTACTGGAGAGCGAGGCCAGGGTCAAGAACACCACCATCCGCATGCACGTCTTCAAAGTTCTGTGTATCGCCATCAAGCACCACGGACACGCTTATGGGGCCCAGACGAGTGTCATGCAGAACCTGACCTACTTCGAACATCTCGCGGAACCGATGGCCGAGTTCCTCAACATTCTGGCCGAGCAGTACGACTACGCACAACTGGCTGAGGAGGTCATGAAGGAGCTGTCCAACAAGGAATTTGCGGCGAACGACACGAAGGGACCCAAGTCTGTCTCCACTTTCATCGCACGACTCAGTGAGCTGGCACCCCGTGTGGTGCAGAAGCAAGTCACATATCTCGCCAAGCTGCTTGAAAGCGAGAACTACACTCTTCGTTGCGCTATCATCGAGGTTTGCGGAAACCTCATTGCCATGCTTAGCAAGGTGGAGGAAGGCGACCGTACCGAGAACCACAAAGGTCAAATAAATGCATTCTTCGACGTTCTGGAGGAGCGTTTCCTTGATGTCAACCCGTACTGCCGATGCCGTACTCTACAGGTCTTCACCAAGCTCTGCGATCTGGAGACTAAATACCCGAAGCGCCGACAGACAGCCGCCGATCTGGCTACCCGCAGTCTCGAGGACAAGAGCAGCAACGTTAGGCGTAACGCCATGAAGCTGCTCGGTCGTCTCGTCTCAACTCACCCTTTCGCTGTCATGCACGGAGGCCTTCTCAACTACACTGAGTGGAGCGAACGTCTCGAGGCATGTGAAAACGAGCTAAACGCCATCAAGCCGCCAGCTGAGACTGGTCTCACTGAGCATGCTGAGGGTGAGAAAACTGTTGACGAGGCACTTCTGGACGACGCCACCCAAATGCCAGAAGATGCTCCGCCCATGACAGAGGAGCAACAAATGGCAGCTTTCCACAAGGCACAAGAAGACGCAGCGACCGCTGAAGCTCTCGGCAAATTGCAACTTACCCGTCGCTACTACATCGAGGCCATCAAGTTCATCGAGACCCTCCAGGAAGCCGGGCCGCACGTCAATCAGTTGCTCGCCTCAAAGAACAAGAGCGAAGTCATCGAAGCCATGGACTTCCTGGTTGTTGCAGACGCCTATAGCATTGAGGCAGCCAAATCAGGAATTCGTCGCATGCTTCGTCTGATTTGGACCAAGGGCAACTCCGACGAAGGCAAGGGTGTGCAGACACATCTCATCGAGTGCTACAAAGGACTGTTCTTCCATGCGCCAGACAACTTCTCGGCCAACGATGCTGCAAACTACGTTGCACGCAACATGATCAGTCTGACGTTCGGCGCATCACCCGCCGAGCTGACCAGTCTTGAGCAGCTGCTTGCCACTATGATGAAGGAGAAGGCGATCAACGCTCTAGTCATTGATAAGCTGTGGCAAGTGTACGGTGTTCAGAAGCGCGCAATCTCAAAGCAGCAACGACGCGGTGCTATCATCATTCTCGGTATGCTGGCTCTTGCAGACCAAGACATTGTCGTAAGAGAAATGGAGACCTGCCTCAGGATCGGACTCGGTGCCATTGGCCGTAAGGATCTTGTGCTGGCGAGATACACTTGTATCGCTCTGATGCGCATGACCAACAACAAGACCACCAAAGGCAGCGAAGCCAAGCCTAGCATGAGGCTTCCCAACGACCATGCTGTGCTTGTACGATTGGCTGCCCTAATCGACGTAGAAAGCGAAAGCAAGGACTGGTATGGTCTAGCTGAGCAAGTCGTTGGTGCAATCTACGCCCTCAGCAAGCATCCTGACGTGCTCTGCTCTGAAGTGATCAGGCGCAAGACCAAGGTCGTCTTTGCCCCAAAACCGAAAGCAGGCAAAGACTTGGATCAAACGAAGATCGAAGTCGACGACAGCCAGATGGACATCGATGGCGATGTGGAGATGGGTGACATGGAGGATCCTCCTGAGCCAGAGCAAAAGGAAGAGACGGCCGAGCCAGAAGCGCCGGCTGAAGAAGAGACTGGCCAGTCTGCACTCGCTCTGTCACAACTTCTCTTCGTTGTTGGGCATGTTGCGCTGAAGCAGATCGTCCACCTCGAGCTCATTGAGCAGGACTTCAAGCGCAGAAAGGCAGAGAAGGAAAAGGCAACTTCGCTCGACAAGTCGGCTGCTAAGACCACCGGTAAGAAGGGCCAGAAGCCCGAGCCAGAGGAGGAACAAGACGAGATGGACCTCATCGGCGGCACAACCGAGGACGACTTCACTGATGCTATCGCACACATCCGTGAGCGCGAGCTTCTGTACGGCCAGACTTCGCTCTTGACCAACTTCGGGCCTTTGGTCAAGGAGATCTGCAGCAACAACACATCATACCCCAACGCAGAGCTGCAAGCCCAAGCCGCCCTCTGTATGGCAAAGCTCATGTGCGTTAGCTCCGAGTACTGCGAGTCCAATCTTGGCCTCCTCATCACCATCATGGAGCGCTCACCCTATGCCAACACCCGAAGCAACCTCGTCGTCGCCCTCGGCGACATGGCCGTCTGCTTCAACCACCTGATCGACGAGAATACCGACTTCCTGTACACGCGCCTTAGCGATCAGAGCTTGCAGGTCAAGCGCACTTGTCTGATGACTCTCACGTTCTTGATTCTGGCCGGACAGGTCAAGGTCAAGGGCCAACTCGGCGAGATGGCGAAGTGTGTCGAAGATGACGACGACAAAATCCGTGAGATGAGCCGCATGTTCTTCGCGGAGCTTGCGGGCAAGGACAATGCTGTTTACAACCACTTTGTGGATATGTTCAGTTTGCTTTCGTCGGACGAGGGCTTGGATGAAGATCGCTTTAGGAGGATCATTAAGTTCTTGGCTTCGTTCATTGAGAAGGTAAGCACTACTCATCCTCTTCGCAAATCAACATTGACTAACCAAATACGCAGGACAAGCATGCCAAACAACTGGCCAGCAAGCTGGCTCCCAGACTGGCGAGGGCTGAGAACGAAAGGCAATGGAACGACGTCGCCTATGCCTTGGGCTTGCTGCCACACAAGAACGAGGAGATCGCGAAGCTTGTTGGTGAGGGCTGCAAGGTTGTTGAGGGTGCTGCTGCTTGATTGCACGCGCCTTGGTCATGAATGTCTTACGTTTTTATCGATGGTTGGGTGCTATTTGTGGCGTTTTCGGGGCTTTGGGGGAAGTGCCGGTGCACATATTGTCGATACCCGGTGCCATATTTCGTACTACTAAAATTTGTGATGGACTGATCACAACACTTACCGCTGAGAGTGCCTTCAGTGACGCTGGCACCCTTTGTTCAATTCCCAGACGATCTCCTCGGGCATTGTTTCCATCGATTGTCCCCTTCTAACCAAGGATCGCAGAACAAAGAAAGCTTGCACAACATATCTACCGCTGAGCTCTTCCACTCAATCTTCGACTAAATCAGGAAAAGCAAACACAATCACAAAAAAATCCAAAACACAACAACACCAACACATCAACCACCCAAACCCCAAAACACAAAACAATGCATCTCCACTCCACCCTCCCCACCCTCTTACTAACCCTCTCCCTCACCCACTCAGCCCTCTCATCAACCCTCCTTGGCTTCAACCCCGAAATCAGCCTCGACGACTTCGGCCCCGTAGGCACCGCCGCCGGCTACCCGCTCGAAATCATCCCAAACGCCTACGACCAACCCTGCTCCGGCATGCGCGAGGGCGAGTACGTTTGCGGGTCTTTCGAGGAGAAAGGCGTCGATGCGCTGCGCGCTATTTACCGTCGTCAGGGAGGCGTTTTGGCGCTTACGGAGGTTTGTCATGAGGGTAAGAAGAAGAAGAATCGGTGCGCGAGGAATCGCAGGGGGGATAGTAGGGAGTGGAGGAGGTTTTATCCGTTTGTGAGTGGGGAGAAGGGGGTTTGTGTTAGGGAGAGTCAGATCTGAAATGTGATTCTGATGGTGGCGGGCGGCTGACTAGGTGTTTCGGTGAGAGCGTTCCAGTCGTTTTTCTTATGGGATGAAGATTTTTGAGGATTTTTTTTTGAATCTGTTAGTTTCGCTACACGAGTTTGTTACTCTCTCGCAGTTCCCGAAACACATTGCAGTACTGTAATAGATTCGCGGCTTTCAACAATTGTGGAAGCGAGAACGCCACCCATACGCCGCCGAGAGTGCCAATGCCAATGCTGTCGATCACAAAGCAGCAACACCAAGCGGGGAACCTCAGCATCTAGATTCTGAATGATCGAGAAAGACATGTTCGCAATGCACTTCACGTATTTAATAGCCACCTTGAGCATCGCTGTCGTACAATGCTCGTCCATCGACCAGCAACCTCTCCTTCCATCATTCCCACCTCCAGATGCGACGGATTTCCACCCTACTCCACCACGCCATCGCCACCCAGTCCCATCGCTCTTCCACGCCCGCTACTCGGAACAAACGTTCATCGGCTCTCATAACGCTGCCGCCATCCGCACCAAAGAGAACAATTGGTCGCTGAGTGGCAACCAGTACTTCAATGTCTCGACGCAACTAGCCTCTGGCGTCCGTCTGCTGCAGGCGCAAGGCCATCGAGATCCTTACGGAAGCGATTCTATCAGACTGTGTCATTTTAATTGCGCTTTGATGGACGGCGGCACACTAGATGAATTTCTAGCTGTTGTGAAAGACTTCCTAGAGCGAGAGAAAGAGGAAGTGGTTACCTTACTCTTCGTCAACACTGGCGTTCCTCTCCGGTTGTGGGCGAAAGCCTTCTTCGAAGCAGGTCTCGATATCAATTCTTACATACCACCTCCGAGCAAGAGACACGGTAACATGCGAGTCTCAGACTGGCCTACGATTGCTTCAATGGTCGCAACGAACAAACGCCTAGTCACATTCCTCTCTTCCGGCGCCGACGAACAGGCCGTTCCATTCCTCCTACCTGAGTTCGACTATATTTTCGAAACAGACTTCGGGATCGAGAGTCCTGACCAATTCTCTTGTGCTCCGGCTCGGCCTTCGTACCCTGGTAGTTATGTTCCGGATCGATTGTCGTTGGTGAATCACTTTTTGTATGCGAAGTTTCTCGGGTTCAGGTTTCCGAACGCTTCTTATGCGGCGACGACGAATGCTGCTGGATTTGGGGTTGGGGAGTTGGGGGAGCATGCGGTTAGGTGTAGAGGACTCTATGAGCGCAGACCGAACTTTTTACTTGTTGACTTTTACAATGAGGGAGATGTTTTTAGGGTTGAGAGGGGGATGAATTTGTATTAAACGGGATTTTCAAAGGTTCAATGAGCCACAGTATTTGGTCCTTTTTGTACACTGCGATCTTGATTCAGCAGTTGCAAGCTCGAGTAGCAAAATGGTTGCGTGGATGATTGACAATTAGGTTTACATATGTTCTGCCAAGGAAGATCCGGAACTAGCGAGCTTTCTTGCCGCTCTCTTCTCATTGGCCATGAGATCTTTGGCCTCCTACGAGGCTTGTCACCTGACCACAAGATGTTCGTAGTCGTGGTGAAGAGATTCATTCCATATGTTTTCGACCATGCTCGAGTGTATCCATTTGCCGGCCGCTTAAGCATTGTGGCTGTGATTGTCGTCGGCAACTGCAAATGCGCCAAAGCTTAAACCGACCGCCTGCTACAATCATTTCCCGAAAGAGGTTCGGCGTGAATTGCTCCGTACCGTGTACGAACTGCGACCTCAGGTAGGGCAGAACGTCATATACCGATGCATTCCCCTCACGGCTCCACTAGGCGGACAATTGCTTCCATTAACGACAAATATGCTATAAAGATGGTCGTTGCTCACTCGCTACGCAAGATGTCCGATTCATCTCGTATCCTCTCAATTCTCTTTCCATCTTAGAGCCAGGACAATGGTTCTATCACAGGCTCTCACATTGCTCACGACGGCATTGGCCCTGGTCGATGCCGCGCCTTATGGCAAGCATCGAGGCATTAAGCAGGATGACTTCGTCAAGACTGATGGCCTCCGTTTCAAAGACAACTCAGGAAGCGTCTACCTGACCGGCCTAAACTACTGGTCATGTCTGAACCTGGCCGCCGACGATACCGCAGGCGGCAACCACTCTCGCTTCATCACCGAGCTGGATCAAATGGCTAGCAAAGGCGTGAATCACCTCCGCATCATGGCTGCTTCTGAGGGTAACCCTACCTGGCAACCGTTCCGCATGCATCCTGCTTTGATGCAATCACCCGGCGAGTACAACGAAGACATCTTCGTGGGTCTGGACCGCTGTCTGGCGGAGATGTCGAAGCGCGGCATGCGTGCTACGATGACGCTCAACAACGAGTGGCAATGGTCTGGCGGCTTTGCTCAGTATGTTTCTTGGGCGACCGAGAACTCTGAGATCCCGTACCCTCGCTCTTGGAATCTCTCAGCTCCGCCTCAGCGTGAGACGCCTGGGACTGGCTGGGGAAACTACACCGTCGAGGGTGTCGACGCGGTACCATACAACAACTTCACCGAGTATGCCAACCGCTTCTACACCAACGAGCAGGCACAGACGTGGTACCGGGATCATATCGACACTGTGCTCAACAGAGTCAACACCGTCAATGGCCGCAAATATAAGGAAGATGCTACAATCATGACTTGGCAATTGGCGAACGAGCCCCAGAACGCCGTGGTGCCGGACGAGTATTTGGGCGAATATAGCTTGGAACTCCCGCCTGCGCCGTCAGACCCTCTCTTTGGATGGATAGAGTCTACTTCGGCTCATATCAAAGCTGCTGCTCCCAACCAACTGGTCAATGTTGGCTTCGAGGGCAAGCAAGGGAAGTGGTATTACCAGACCGCACACAACTTCAGCACCATTGACTACGGAACCACGCATTGTTGGGTAGAAAATTGGGGGGTATATCAGCAATTGAACGATAGCCAGGCGAACCTGGAGGCTGCAAAAACCTTCGCAAAAGGCTTCATCGCAAACTCCTCCCAATGGGCCGCAGAAATCGGCAAACCCGTCTTCCTCGAAGAATTCGGCATGGCCAGGAACAACTGGGAGAACGCCGGCAAAGAATACCAGTACTTGAGTTCAGCTGGCACAAGCAATAAGGACGAGTACTTCGAGGTAAGCTCGCTGGAAAGCTCGCTCATCCCCTACCCTTCGCTAACAACCCCATGCGCAGACCATCATCGGAGCAGCAATGGACAAGTTCAAAGACCCCGAGGGCGCCTACGTCGGAACTTGTCCGTGGGCTTATGGTGGGATTTACCGTCCTGAGACTCAGCATGCCAACGATTTTGGTGACGTGTGGGCAGGTGATCCTCCTCACGAGTCTCCGGGCTGGTACGACTTGTACGACACTGATGAGGCTATGAACATCATTCACCGCCAACAGCTCGATATTGCTGCATTTTTGCACGCCGGCAAAGACGGTCACGGTAAAGGTCACAAGGGAGGGCCGCATGGAGGGAAGGGCGACGATGACTGTGATGATTGAAGTATAGTCATATAGATACGAGGACAAACTCATATACAGTTTTGTCTGAACAATATCAACTATCAAACGCATATTCCCGTCCACATGCCCACTATTTCCCATGCCGAGCACTAAAGCTTCAATTTCCAGCGGCCTCTGCATTTTGACATGATCGCCGGCATCTCACTGGCCATTATGCATCTTCTTGGGGCTGACAAGACTGATGCTCGCGTGCAAAGTAAGGAACACATTTCTCTGATATCGATCTGTTCAATGGTGTGGCTGGCAGCATGAATCAGAATTCTTACAGAGATAGTGTGCTGGTAGTGTGGTGCTACCAAAGGCACGTTAAGACTTCATGCAAACAAACGTCACTCACGAGGTCAAAACTGTCACATCTACACACTGCACAAGCAAAGCAACAGAAATAAAAGCATCGGAAGAAGCATTGGAAAAGGTCTTGATATCGTTCGCATTTGTGTGTGATTCAAGCTAATGTGCTCATCCTGATAGTGGTAGTGTACAAACGCATCGTGAGAAAAGTAAAGAAGTCAAAAGCAGAAAACATTCCCCATGAAACGTGATATGCACACGTAATGAGTTTGGTTTTCCCACGTCTCTCAAAATTGGCTTCGAGGCAGATTTTGAGATCCGCCTGAGCTTCTGACAGTGTGCACGACGGCAGCATCGTCCGAGAGAGAGGGAAAAGAAAGCATGTTTTTGGTTGGGGAAATGTTCGCATCGCATGTTTTTGTTGAGTGAGTATGACTGGCTGGTGTTTTTGGTTGGTTTTCGATCGTGTCTGGCCGGAGTTGGTGTATGATGCACTATCCAGCCTTGGGAAAGAAGAAATACCAGATCAGACAGCCAGTAGTTGGGGGTTGGTCAGCTCAGGCAGGACGCAGGGGCTTTCCTACATGATCTGCTCCTGCAGAGATCCAGAGGGCTCGACGTCCATGGGGGCGGCGCTGGCCTGGTTGGTGTACTTGACGTAGGAGAGACCGAGGGGGCGACCACCGTACATGTACTGCTGGAACTTGGAGATGGCGGTAGCGGCGTCGTCCTGGGAAGTGAACTCGACGACACCGGTGCCACGAGAGCGGCCGTTGGGCTCGTACTGGATCTCGGCACGCTCGACCTTGCCGATGGTGGTGAAGAGCTCGATCAAGTCCTCGTTGCTGGTGCTCCAGGGCAGGTTGCGAACGTAGATGACGGGACCAGGCTCCATGCCAGAGGTGGCGAAGTCGGTGAAAGGGTTCGGGGCAGCAGCGGGAGCAGCAGGGGCGCCGTAGCCACCAGCACCAGGGGGTCCGCCAGCGTAGCCACCAGGAGGGCCATAGCCAGGAGCACCGCCGTAGCCGCCACGGCCGTAGCCTCCAGCGAAACCACCGCGACCTCCAAAGCCTGCGCCAGGGCCGAAGCCACCACGGCCAGCAAATCCGCCATCGAAGCCGCCACGGCCGTAGCCACCAGCGAAACCGCCGCGACCGCCGCCAAAGCCACCGCGACCGAAGCCTCCGGCGCCAGCGAAACGGTCTTCACGGACCTCGAGGAGACGGCCAGACCAGTCGTAGCCGTTGAACTGCTGAATGGCGTTCTGGGCGTCTTCCGGAGTCTCGAAGGAAACGACACCAGAGCCCTTGGGAGTGCCATCGGGAGCCATGTGGACGTCAGCGCGGACGACGGAGCCTGTCAGAGTAATTAGCGGTGTTCAAGCTTTGGTGCGGGAGCATGTTTCGACTTACCACCTTGACGGAAGAGGTCCTTGAGGTCCTGCCAGCCGACGTTGTAGGGAAGCTGGGAGGGTTGTTAGCTTGTAATTCTCTTAGTTGCGCAACACGATGACTTACGTTGGAGACGAAAATCTGGGTGCGGCCACCCATACCAGGTCCGCCGCCGTATCCACCGCCGAAGCCTCCACGGCCTCCAAAGCCAGGTCCGCCGCCGAAGTTGCCGCGGGGTGCGCCACCCATGCCGCCACGGCCAGCACCGCCAGCGTTAAAGCGCGGCTCAGTCTCGCGGTCCTGTAGCTTGTGTCAGTGGTGTTTGAGGCGGTAGACAACGAGTGAGTGAGCTTACCTCGCGCACGTAGATCAGGCGACCCATGAGGTTCCTGTTGCTGAGAGTCTGGATGGCGTTCTGGGCCTCGTCCTTGGTGGCGTACTCAACAATACCGCATCCCTGCATCCAAGCAAATCCTGTGTCAATCAAAATCCTCATGCAAAACGAGTAGTGGAGTGAAGGAAAGAGCTCAATGCGTGCGAATATGAAGAGGGGACGCCAGAAAACCAGCCTGAATCTTGCTAACCTTGCTCATGCCGTTCGGCAGCTCGAGGACGTCGGCGTAGAGAACCTGACCGGCTGTGAGAATAGTTAGTAAGTGGTAGTGAGGAAATGTGATGGGGATGAGTTTTGCGTACCCTCGCGCATGTGGTCCTTGAGGTGGTGCCACTTGACATCGTAGGAGAGGTTGCCGACGTAGACACGGCGGTCTTGCTGGGAGTTTTGACGGTCCTCCATGTTACCTGCCGGCTGCTCGCTGCGTGAGGGCCTGCGGTCGCTACGGTCGTAGTTGTTTGCAGGGGAGCGCTGCTCGCGGTAGGTGTTTTCGCGGTCGCGAGTAGGCGAGCGCGAGCGACGGGCGGAGGTGGTGTTGTTGTTAGTGTAATCGGGCTGCGAGGGACGTGTCAGTGAGTTGGCCCACCACGTCTTCGTGTACGGAAGTGCGGCCATGTTGTTGTCTTCGTTGTCGTCAATCTCGCTGGAAAAGAGTACGAAGTCGTCGTCGAAATTAAAGTCCGGCTCCATGTTCACGTGCGAGAACGTCGGGGGTTCCCCGAAGCCCGCGAGGGCGTGCCTAAGACTTGCCGCCAAGAAACGGGTTGGCTTGCCATTGAGGCCATGCCTAGCTCTCAATAGTGCTTCTCATCCAGATCTTGAGGCCAGGAGCGAGGATAACAGCACAATTGAAATAGAGAGCCGTTGAGACAGTACCAGATCCTCCACGGGCTTTCGTGGACCCAGAGGTAGTATCAACACCTACGTCTGCAAGTCCACGCTGCAGTCAAGCTGAGCGCAACGCAACGAGGAAGCATTCGCGATTATGCTGGAGGTCATGCCAGCGCCTCCGTGTCCATCTCAAACCCGCAGTCAACCTGGGAGTAACGCAACAAGGAAGCGTACTGCGGGATCACATTTGAGGTAATCCCAAAGTCTCCCTGCACAAGACTCAGGTGGTAAAGCCTTCGAGTGGCGACAGACATCTCAGCGGCGCATTTCTGCAGGACTCTGAAACTCTCGTCGCGCTCCTTGCGATCCAGATCCGCATCACCGCACCAGAAGCAGCAACAGTAACGCGGACGACAAGCATCAAACGGAGGTGCTATCCTCAGCTTTCGTGCAAACATGTCGCATACCAGCGCGAGAAACAGCGACGGCCAGGTGGACGATAAGACGCCAGGCGGAGGTGCTATACTCAGCTTCCGTGCCAACATATCGCACACCAACACGAGAAGAAGCAGAAGCCGTGCGGACGCCACAGCGCCAGTCGAAGACGCTATCCTCAACTTCCACGCCAGCACGCCGCACAACAGCGCGAGAGACAGCGAGAGCCATGTGGACGACACAGCGCCAGGCAGAGGCGCTATACTCAGCTTCCGTGCAAAAATGCCTTACACCAGCGTGAGAACCAGCGAGAGCCAAGTGGACAGCTGAGTACCAGCAGGAGGTGCTGTCCTCAGCTTCCGTGCAAACATGCCTGTCACAACCGCGGGAAGCAGCAACAGCAATGCGGACGACAAGCACCAGGCGGAGGCGCGATACTCAGCTGCCGTGCAAATATGACATAGCACCGCGCGAAGAAGCAGCAGCGATGCGGACATCAAGCGCCAGGTGAACGCGCGATACTCATTGCCGTGCAAAAAGGCCATGCCACAACCTCCGAGAGACAACAAAGGTGCAAGCAAGCTCTGGCTTCTTTGATGAATATAACACCCAGCTGGACATCTCAGCGGCAGTGGGTAGCGCGTATGGGCAGGGTGCAACAGGTAGCACCGCAAAGGCACTGCCGTGTATGTGAGGCAGATGATGCTGCTACCGTCAGGGCGGGTGGCGAGGCCGTCACGTGACCAAATTCTCCGCTGTGAATTCGAACGGCTTTGGAACAGGACGCGACGCGGAACTCCGCTTGGCTTGGGCGAGGTGAATACACCTTGACAGCAAGGCTTTGAAGAGCCAAACGATGTCTTTCGAAATGGTAGACAGGCCCAAGACGCAAGAGACCTCATTTGACTGTGGTCTGGCTGAGTGGTATGAGGTGAGGTCTTTGCCAAGCTTCTAGTGCTGAAGCCTAGCCAATATGGTGGCTGAAGCAAAGGCCGGACCGTAAAGGCAACATTGGGAGCGACGCCATATGAAAGGCTTGCAGTCATTCCTCTCGAACGCCATGTCTTGTGACATTCGACGGACAGATGCAGAGGCTGTGCCTCATATATTGTAGCGACTTTGACGATCGAAGACGTAATATCGTCGTGCAAGATCGAAGCGGGACTGCAGAGCAGAGAACGCAATGCCATATTTTCAGGCTTTCGCATTGAACATGCATTGTGGACTTGTCCCATGATCTGGGAGGTGTATGGTATCTTGAGGTGCTATGGCTAGCCAGTCCGAATCTGCCAAGACAGTCCGCCATCGCCAACCAGAATCCGCTCGACCATGTTCCGGTACCAGACATTAAAGTGCTGGTTTCGTCCTTGCGCTTCTCTGATGCCGACGATATATAGAGCTATGGGCCTTGATGCTGCCTCTAACCGATATCCGCCCGATATCCAGCATGGCCGCCACACCAAAGATTCGTGCCTCAGATCCGACAAGTTTTCCAGCCAGCCTCCGCTTGCGAGTGATTTCTGGGGTTTTATTCGTGCCCTTCCAAGTCGATATAGGGATTGCAATTGCCGCCTTTGGGTGTGTTTGACGAATTGTTGCAAGTACCCAAGTGGCGAAGATATTGTTTGTTGCCAAGCATGTAAGGTCTGGCGATGAGATATGCCCAGCACAACGTCCGACTGTAGAAGTCGAGCATTGCTTTCACCCATGATTGGTGATTGCAGTTGAAGCTGTTCCAAGCTCATGGGCGAGACCAAGTCATGATATAGGCCAGCGGTCCACGACTGCAGTTGATGTCGTCGTCGGCCAGCAGCCAGTACAAGCCAAGCACATACGGCTCTTGTGTAAGAGGCTCGTCATCTTCTGATGGCATGTGGTGGGACGGAATTGTACCCAATGTGTTGCAAACGGCGGGGCCGTTATGTCGCAGGCCAAAAAACAGTGACAGCACACATGCGATATCGAAGTAGCGAAGCCACCTCGTGTTGTGTTCTCGGCACTTGGTGTGAAGCGAGGCTGGGTGGGCACTTTGAGCTTCCAGCCTTGTGCTACGAGCTGTGGGAGCCGGAGTGGTTGGTGACTGAATAGCCCTAGACTTGCAGCTCTTCAAGTGGTGCACAGTCGCTTGCGTGTCCGCATGTCTGATGGCATACCACTGGAGTCCTTCACCTTGATGCATGGTGTGGGCCTGAAGTCAAGTGGGCAGGCCATTCCTGCGTCTGCGTCGTCGAGTGCGCTCGCACCTTTCTCTCCAACACCTGATTGTTCTATTTCATGTTGTTCGTGGTCTTGCGAGGGCCTTCGAGGTCCTCCGAGTCCTTGGCCGAAGGTCGGCGGGTCCAGTGTGGTGTCCAGTATCCAGAGGCGCACTGTTTGTACGCGAATGGGCAAGGGCATATGTCACTTGTCACTTGGGGAGGGGAGGGGAGATACGTACGCTGCGAGAACGGCGGTAGCTGTCGTCGGCTGTGATGGTGTAAGCAATGCGATCACCTTAGTGGTCGGTCGGTGGGTGGTGAGTGGTGTAAGGAAGAAGCCAAAGTCAGGCGCGCGTGTTGAGGAAGTGGTGAGGAAGGGAAAGCCACGGCGACGCCAGCTCGTGACAGAGGCAAGTCAACGACGCAAGCTTGGCGAGGCAGACAGCCGTGAAAGGGAAGAAAGACGCGCACTTACCCATTGTGACGAGTGGTCCAGCAGGTGCGGAGGGAGGTTGCGTGTGCGTGTTCGGGAGCTGCGCGCAAGCAAGCAGTGCAGTGCAGGCAGGCAAGCTGTCTCTGTCTCTGGCGTGGGACAAGGATGGGACTAGCGCAATGCGTGAGTTCGGCGGGCACACAGGTGTTCGGTGACTAGAGGCTTGAGCTTCGGCGAATGAACGCGGCGGGCAGGGCAGGTACTGTAGTAGAGTGCAGAGCAGTGCAGTAGTTGGCAGAGGACGTCTGTCTGGGTTGCGCGCGCACGCAGGCTAGTCTAGCAGCGTCCATTGCCGGCCGTCCTCCTCCTCCGTCGATCGGTGCCTGTGCTGGCTGCCGCTGGCTCTTAGGCCCAACGTCCTCGTCTGTATCGACGACGGGCGTGCCACGACTCTGCCTCTACTGCTGTCGTCCGCCATGCGGGACCCGTTCAAGTGCCCGTTCATGCATGCCCAACTCCACCACCCGCCTTGTGCCACGGGTCTGCGAACGAAAGCTCTCACGGCCCGACACACGCAATGCAGCACTCAGCTGGCCCACAGGCCAGCCATGCGCGTCTCGCTGGGAAGGGAAGAGGGCAGGGGGGCTTCACTTACAGTACAGTACGGCTGACACGTGAATGGGCGTCTTTGGCGCGAGACGAGGTTGCCTGAGTCGAGGATGTTGGGGGCGATTCGTGTTCTTGTCTACTAAATGCACATGAACCCGGCTGCAGGAAGATAGGCAGGCAGCATGGCAAAGTTCGGTAGTCTACAACGGATGCGCGGGGAGATGCTGACAATGCCGCAATCTGCGTGGACAGCAATACAGCGATTGGGATTGGTACAGAGCGTGAGATTACAGCACGAGTATCATATGATACTCGAAATGCGATCTGCAGACTCGATATCCTCGAAAACAACGGACTTGGTCGTAAATCGACTTCAAGCCGAAAGCCCAAGTCAAAGCCACCACGCAACGCAGCGACCGACTTTCCCGGAACTCCATAACTTAACCTTTCACGAACACGACGCAGTTAGATGAAACCACATCTAGAAAGCCTTGAGCGGTGCGGAGTTGTCCGCAGCCGTTCTATATTAAATCACACTCTACTTTGCACGCACTCAAAGCAGGCAGTGCCCAATACACCCTTGCAAGGAGAGTAATGTATGCAACCAGGCTTACGCTCATCATCATCATCGAGCAAATGATACCATCCAGATGCTGATGTCCGGGTACATGTTGCAAATATCACATGCACGTCGCGAGGCAGTGCGCCACTTACACATGTAGGCAGATAGCCTTTGGCCGCCGCAGATTGCCGTTTCGAAGTAGCCTCGTGCATGAACCTAGCATATTGCGAGCCCTTACACCATCACGGTCATCGTTGGGATTCCCAAAAGGTGGAAGACCTGAATGTCAACGCACACTAACGATGGTTAGGTTGATTGTCTTGTGCGGTCACGTACCTTGATGTTCACGAGTTTGGAGATTGCTTGTTGTTGCATATGTATCTGAGACACTGAGGATCGTTCCAAGTAAAAGTGCTGTTTTCGGGCATGTGGTGATGCTGGCATCTGACGCCGTCTTCGTCGAATCCGTGGGGTTTCATGGAGCTGACTGCTGCAAGCACCCAAATCTACTTGGAATTTAGCAAGGAAGACTGATAATGACAGTTCAAACAGACCACCTTCGCTACGTGGCAAGCGGTATCTGTACAAATGATGCTTCAGCATTTTGTACGCTCCAACCTCGAAGGGTGGACTGTAGTCGTCAACAAGCTTTCCATTCTTCGACATAACATGAACAACTACTTGGGCCGATAGCAATTGCTTGGAGTTCTGAACAATGATCTGACGATCTTAGCCCGGTCAATAGTACACAAAAGTTACTCTGTACCACACGCAGGCTGTAGAGAGCTGTCACAAGCATACATGCATGTACTCGGATCAACAGCCACCCGATATCCGGCTACATTACGCAAAATGCGAGCATGTTAAAGCCTTGCCTTGACTGGTGAGTTTCAATATCAATCAAGATCAAGAACCACGAAATTTATGTACATGCTTTCAAAGGCTGAAAAACTACATATTCATCCCAACCCTAGTAACCCCATGTGATTATGCTCTCGACATTTTTGTCTTCCATTCTCTCGTTCTTGTGACTACTAGGAGCTCATCTAGTGATTGAATTGGATATCTGGCGGTTCTTGGTAAGTGTTGGATGCCACGAGAAGTGAATTGTGTCTTCCAACGATGATCCAGGTGCGATTTTCTGTTTTGTGCTGCGTAGACTGTATTCCCAGCACAAACTGTGCAGTTTGTAGGCGAATATTACTGATGGGTGAAGACATTCAATTATTTTAATACGATTGGAGCAGTATACACAGAACATTGAGACGTGAGCCCATAGCAATTCACTCGTACGTCAAGAATGCATCGCATGTTCGTTTCGTTCGTTCTTCAAAATCGCAAACATGTGAATGTCTGAGGCTCTGCGTCGGCTCCTTCCGTCGCCTGCTTCGAGCGTCATTGCAGCAACAGCAGCTGGGGCGATCAAGTGTCCCGACAGTACGGCAACATCACCACCAAACACCATACATTCTATTCATCACCAACTCACCCACCCACCAACAC
>Ga0265797_10004645_pt1 | contig 20791 bp, 14 predicted proteins | sample P2T30metagenome_FD_192433 | JGI IMG/M metagenome (GOLD analysis project Ga0265797, IMG submission 192433) | Plant litter microbial communities from East Loma Ridge, Irvine, California - P2 T30 | ecosystem: Environmental > Terrestrial > Plant litter > Unclassified | place: USA: California...
GGTCGACGCATCCTGGCGGAGGCGGCCCACCCGCTCGTCACCGTCGTCGCGACCATGGACGAGGCCGCCGACAAGGCCGCCGAGCTGGCTTCGAAGTAAGGACACCGAGAACAATGTCGATCTTCCTCAACAAGGACAGCAAGGTCATCGTCCAGGGCATCACCGGCGGTGAGGGCACGAAGCACACCGCCCTCATGCTCGCGGCGGGGACGCAGGTCGTGGGCGGGGTCAACGCCCGCAAGGCCGGCACGAGCGTCACCCACGGCGACGTCGAGCTGCCCGTCTTCGGCACGGTCGCCGAGGCCGTCCGCGAGACCGGCGCCGACGTGTCCATCGTCTTCGTGCCGCCGGCGTTCGCGAAGGACGCCGTCGTCGAGGCCGTCGAGGCCGAGGTGCCGCTCGTCGTCGTCATCACCGAGGGCATCCCCGTGCAGGACGCCGCCGAGTTCTGGTCGCTCGCGAAGCAGAAGGGCACGACGCGCATCATCGGCCCGAACTGCCCCGGCATCATCACGCCCGGCGAGTCGCTCGTCGGCATCACCCCGGCGAGCATCACCGGCGCCGGCCCCATCGGGCTCGTCTCGAAGTCGGGCACCCTGACCTACCAGATGATGTTCGAGCTGCGCGACCTCGGCTTCTCGACCGCCATCGGCATCGGCGGCGACCCGATCATCGGCACCACCCACATCGACGCCCTCGAGGCGTTCGAGGCCGACCCCGCCACCCGCGCGATCGTCATGATCGGCGAGATCGGCGGCGACGCCGAGGAGCGCGCCGCCGAGTACATCAAGGCGAACGTCACCAAGCCGGTCGTCGGGTACGTCGCCGGGTTCACCGCGCCCGAGGGCAAGACGATGGGCCACGCCGGCGCCATCGTGTCCGGCTCCGCCGGAACCGCGCAGGCGAAGAAGGAGGCCCTCGAGGCCGCGGGCGTGAAGGTCGGCAAGACGCCGAGCGAGACCGCCGCGTTGCTCCGCGAGGTGTACGCCGCGCTCGACGCGTAAGGGGCGACCGCCTCGTCACGGGCGTGTCCCGCACCCCCGGCCCGCGACTCCGGCCGGGCGGTGCGGGACACGCCCGTCGTCGTCCGCGGGGGAGGCCCCGTGCGGCGGGGCACGGCGGGGGCACCGGTCGCCGCCGGTACAGTCGACCGCGATGAACCGCCCCTCCACCGCCGTCTTCGCCGTGCTCGAGGCCCTCCTCGTGGTGGGCATCGGCGTCGGCGTGCCCGTCGCCGTCCTCAGCCTGCTGTGGGGGGTGCAGTACGGGCTGCAGATCGACTGGCTCGTCTTCTGGCGGGCCGCGGTCGACGTGTGGCTCGTGGGCCACGGCGTGGACCTGACGCTCGTGCTGTCGCCCGAGGCGGCCGCCGCGACGGGACTGCCCGGGGCGGAGGACCCCGTCGGCGTCACGATCACCGCGCTCGGCGTCGCGGTGCTCACGGTCGTGCTCGGCGCCCGCGCCGGCCGCGCCATCGCCGAGACCCCGCACCGGCTCACCGGCGTGCTCACCGCGGTGGGCGCGGTGGCCGTCCTCTCGACCCTGCTCACGCTCTCGGCGCGGCACCCGTCCGCCGAGCCGTCGCTCGTCCAGGGGATCCTGCTGCCGACCCTCGTCTACGCGGTGCCGCTCGTCGCCTCCGCCGAGGTCGCCCGCCGTCGCCGGGGCGCGGCCCCCGACGTCGTCACCGAGACGGTGCTGCAGACCGTGGGGCGCCTGCCCGAGGTCGCCCGCCGCGTCACGGGCGTCGCGCTGCGGGTGGCGCTCGGCAGCGTCGCGGGCCTGCTCGCCGTCTCTGCCGTCGCCGTCGCGGTGCTGCTCGTCACGTCCTACGCCGACGTCATCGCCCTCTACGAGGCCGCGCACGCCGGGTACCTCGGCGGCCTGGCCCTCACCCTCGGCCAGCTCGCGCTGCTGCCGGTGCTCGTGCTCTGGGCCGCGTCGTGGTTCGTCGGCCCCGGCTTCGCCCTGGGCACCGGGTCGGACGTGTCCCCGCTGGGCACGACCGTCGGTCCGCTGCCGGGCGTGCCCGTGCTGGGGGCGCTGCCCACCCAGGACTGGTCGTTCGCCTTCGTGGGGATCCTCGTCCCCGTGGTCGCCGCCTTCGTGACCGCGACCCTGCTGCGCCCCCGGGTGCTCACCGCCCTCGGGCAGCACGTCGGACCCGTCGCGCGTGCCCTGGTCGGCGTCGGGGCAGGAGCGGTCGGCGGCCTCGTCGTCGGTCTCCTCGCCGCGACGGCCGCCGGGTCGGTCGGCCCGGGGCGCCTCGCCGAGGTCGGGCCCGCACCCGTCGTGGTCGGCGCCATCGCGGCGCTCGAGTTCGCCGTCGCCGCCGCGCTCGCGCTGCTCGTCGACGGCCGCGCGTTCCTCGGTGGCGGGGACGACGACGGCGCCGCGTCGGCCCGCGACGGTGACCGCGACCGGGACCGGGACCGTGGTCGAGACGACCGTGACGGCGACCGCCTGGACCGCGACCGCGGGCCCGTCGGCGGCGGCCGCTCGACGTGGTCCTCGACCGACGCCGCGTCGGCGGTCGTCGACGACGCGGCGACGGCCGGAGGCAGGTCCCGCCCCCGCCCCGCCGGTCGCCTCGCCGAGCTGCGCGCGGCAGCCGCACGGCGGGTGGCGGGCCTGCGCCCTGCCGGGGACGCCGACGAGGCCGCGCCCACCGACCTCCGGAGCCAGGGGTCCGTCACCGGGTCCGACGCGTCCGCGGAGGCCACCCCGGTCACCCTCGCTCCCGCGTCCGCCACCCCCGCGCCCGCCACCCGCCCGGCGCCCGCCCCGGAGCCGCACCGGCCCAGGATCCGGCTCGACCGGGCGTCCGAGCGGGCGGCCCTGGCGGACGCCGCGACGGACGAGATCCCCGTCGTCGGTGGTGCCGCGGCCTCAGCCGGGGTCGGGACCGGCGCCGGCGCCGTGCCGTCGGGCCGGGACGAGGACGACGCGCGGGGCGGGGCGGACGCGGGGCGCGACTCCGGCCGCTCGGCCCGTCGACCCGCTCGCGGGGACGACGGCGAGGACACGGAGCGCATCGAGGGCCTCGAGCGCTGAGGGCGGCGCACCCGTCCTCCCCCGGGGGCCGTGGTCGCAGTGCACGGCGGTGGGACCCGGGCGGCGCGGGGCCTGCCGCTAGGCTGACCGGGTGCTGAACCTCGTCGTGCTCATCTCGGGCGGCGGCTCGAACCTGCGGGCCCTGCTCGAGGCGGCCTCCGACGCCGGGTACCCCGCACGCGTCGTCGCCGTCGGTGCCGACCGCGACGCCGAGGGGCTCGCGCACGCCGAGGACTTCGGCGTGCCCACCTTCACCGTGCCCTTCCGTGGTGCCGCCGAGCGCGAGGCGTGGGGCGACGAGCTGCTCGCGCAGGTCCGCACCTGGCAGCCCGACCTCGTCGTGCTCAGCGGCTTCATGCGGTTGCTGCCGCCCCGCGTCGTCACCGAGCTCGCGCCGTGGCTCGTCAACACCCACCCCGCGCACCTGCCCGAGTTCCCCGGGGCGCACGGCGTCCGCGACGCCCTCGCCGCCGGCGTCGAGCAGACCGGGGCCAGCGTCATCGTCGTCGACGAGGGCGTCGACAGCGGACCCGTCCTCGCGCAGCGCCGCGTCCCCGTGCTGCCGGGCGACACCGAGACCACCCTCCACGACCGGATCAAGGTCGTCGAGCGCGAACTGCTCGTGCAGACCGTGCTCGACGTCGCCACCGGCACGATCGACCTCGAGAAGGAGCGCCGAGCATGAGCGGCCACGTCATCGACCCCAGCCTCTACCGCCACCGCGACGCGGTGCCCGTCCGTCGGGCACTGATCAGCGTCAGCGACAAGACGGGCCTGCTCGAGCTCGCCGCGGCGCTCTCCGACGCCGGCGTCGAGATCGTGTCCACCGGGTCGACGGCGTCGACCATCCGCGACGCGGGCCACGCCGTCACCGACGTCAGCACCGTCACCGGGTTCCCCGAGTCGCTCGACGGACGCGTCAAGACCCTGCACCCGGCCGTGCACGCGGGCGTGCTCGCCGACCTGCGGCTCGAGTCGCACGAGCAGCAGCTCGTCGACCTGGGCGTCGAGGCGTTCCAGCTCGTCGTCGTCAACCTCTACCCCTTCGTCGAGACCGTCGCCTCGGGCGCCGACGCCGCCACGATCGTCGAGAACGTCGACATCGGCGGGCCCGCGCTCGTCCGCGCCGCCGCGAAGAACCACCCCAACGTCGCGGTCGCCGTGTCGCCGTCCAGCTACCCCGAGATCGTCGCCGCCCTCGCCGGCGAGGGCACCACCCTCGCCCTGCGCCAGCGCCTCGCGGCCGCCGCCTTCGCGCACACCGCCCGCTACGACACGGCCGTGGCCGGGTGGTTCGCGGCGAACGTCGGCGGCACCGACGTCGACGCCACCGCGGGCGTGGGCACCGCGGCCGCCGACGCCGGCGCGACCGACGCCGCGGTCGCCGGCGCGCCTGGCGCCGCGACCGCCGGTGCGGTCGAGGCGTCCGCTGCCGACGCGACGCCGGCGCACGTGACCGTCGAGGGCGACCTCGAGGCGACGCTGCGCTACGGCGAGAACTCGCACCAGGCGGCGGCGCTGTACCGCACCGCCGGGGGCCGCGGCATCGCCCAGGCCGACCAGCTGCACGGCAAGGAGATGTCGTACAACAACTACGTCGACGCCGACGCCGCCCTCCGCGCCGCGTACGACTTCGACGAGCCCGCCGTCGCGATCATCAAGCACGCGAACCCGTGCGGCATCGCCGTCGCCGCCGTCGACGCCGTCGACCCGATCGCCGACGCCCACCAGCGCGCGCACGCCTGCGACCCCCTGTCGGCCTTCGGCGGCGTCATCGCGGCGAACCGCACCGTGACCCGGGCCATGGCCGAGACCGTCGCCGACATCTTCACCGAGGTCGTCGTCGCTCCCGGCTTCGAGCCCGAGGCGCTCGACGTGCTGCAGGCCAAGAAGAACGTGCGCCTGCTGCAGCTGCCCGCCGACTTCGCGCGCGAGGCGACGGAGGCCCGGCAGATCTCGGGTGGCCTGCTCGTGCAGCAGTCCGACCGCTTCGACGACTTCTCGTCGGCCGACTGGCGCCTCGTCGCCGGTGACGAGGCCGACGCGGCCACCCGCGCCGACCTCGAGTTCGCCTGGCGGGCGTGCCGTGCGGTGAAGTCGAACGCGATCCTGCTCGCCGACGGGGGCGCCTCCGTGGGCGTGGGCATGGGCCAGGTGACCCGGGTGGACTCCTGCCACCTGGCGGTGGACCGCGCCGGCGACCGTGCCCGCGGGTCGGTCGCGGCGTCCGACGCGTTCTTCCCCTTCGCCGACGGCCTGCAGGTGCTGCTCGACGCCGGCGTCCGCGCCGTCGTCCAGCCCGGGGGCTCGATCCGCGACGACGAGGTCGTCGCGGCCGCGCAGGCCGCCGGCGTGACCATGTACCTCACGGGCGAGCGCCACTTCTTCCACTGACCCGCACGCGTGGTCGGCGCCCCTGCCCCGTGACGGCAGGGGCGCGTCCTAGCGCACGCCGCTGCGCACGAACCCCTGCACGAAGAAGCGTTGGAACGCCACGAACAGGGCGACCATCGGCAGGACCGTGAGCACGGCCATCGCCATGATGGCGTTGTAGTCCGGGGTGGTCTGTCCCTTGAGGTAGAGCAGGCCGATCGGCAGGGTGAAGAGGTCCGGGTCCTTGAGGGCGATGAGCGGCCAGGCGAAGTCGTTCCAGCTGCCGAGCAGGGTGAGCAGCACGAGCACGGCCACGAGGGGACCGCTGAGCGGCAGGACGATGCGGGCGAAGATCCGCAGGTGCCCGGCACCGTCGAGCCGCGCGGCCTCGAGCAGCTCGGTGGGGACGCCGAGCATGAACTGGCGGGCGAGGAACACCCCGAAGGCGGTCGCCGCCGAGGGCAGGATCACCGACCAGTAGGTCCCGTAGATGCCGAGCCCGGTGACGAGCCGGAACTGGGCGACCATGATCGCCTGCACGGGGATCATGAGCGTCGCCAGGAACGTGAGGAACACGAAGGACCGCCCCACGAAGCGGACGTGCGCGAACGCGTACCCGGCGAGCAGGTTGACGAGCACGGTGAGCACGGTGACGAAGACGCCGATGACGACCGAGTTGCCGAACCACTCGGCGACCGGGTACCGGTCGAGGACACGGGTGAAGTTCTCGAGCGTGACCGTGCTGGGCACGAGGCGCAGGCCGCGGCCGAACACCTCGCCGCGGGGCGAGAACGCCACGACGAGCATCCACCACAGCGGGAACGCGACGACGAGGGCGGCGACGACGGCGACGGCGGTGCGCAGCACGACGAAGCGCTGACCGGGGCGGCCGCGCCGCGGCGCGCGTCCGGTGGCGAGGCGGTCCGCGCCGCGCGCGGTGCCGGAAGGCGCCTGCGCGGCGGGGCTGGACCCCGCTGGGGTGCCGGAGGCGGTGGCCGGGGCGGCAGGACGGGTCACGGTGTCCCCTCTCACTCGGTGAGGTCGCGGGTGCGGTTCGTGCGCCACTGGACGACGGTGAACAGGAGCGTGACGACGAGGATGACGACGCCGAGCGCGGCCCCGTAGCCCTGCTCGCGGATCTCGAAGCCGTTGCGGTAGGCGTAGGTGCCCAGGACGCTCGTGGAGTAGCCCGGCCCGCCTCCGGTCATCACGAAGACGAGGTCGAAGACCTGGAACGACGCGATGACGTTGAGCACGAGCAGGAAGAACGTCGACGGTCCGACGAGCGGCAGCGTGATGGACCGGAAGCGCTGGGCGGCGTTCGCCCCGTCCAGCTCGGCGGCCTCGTGGAGCTCGGGGCTGACGCCCTGGAGCCCGGCGAGGTAGACGATCATGTTCAGCCCGACGCGCAGCCAGACCATGGTGACGATGACGCTCACCATGGCGAGGGTGCCGTCGGACTGCCAGGGGACGCCGCCGACGCCGACCGCCCCCAGCACCTGGTTGACGAGGCCGTTGGCCTCGGTGAAGAGGATGACCGCGATCATGGCGCTGGCGACGCCCGAGATGACGAGCGGCAGCACGATGAGGGTGCGCCACACGCGCTGCCCGGGCAGGACGCCGTCGAGCAGCACCGCGAGGCCGAGGCCGAGCGCCATCTCGAGCGGCACCGTGACCACGGTGAAGACGACGGTGTTGCCGAAGCTCTGCCAGAAGGCGGCGTCGGTGACCATGCGCGCGTAGTTCTGCAGGCCGACCCACTCGGGGTCGCCGAAGCCCCGCGTCTGTTGGAGGGAGAGCACGAGTGCTCCCAGGATCGGCACGACGAGGAACGTCACGAGCAGCACGAGGTTGGGACCGAGGAACGCCCAGCCGACGAGGCCCTCCCGGAGGCGCGCGGAGCGGAGCCCCGGTCGTGGCGCGGTCGTCGCCCCGCCGCGACGACCGGCGGGGCCGGTCGTCGCGGCGGGGGCGGCCGTCCCGGACCGGCTCACTCGACGGCCTGGTCGACGGCGTCCCCGAGCCCGGCGAGGGCCTCGTCGGTGGCGCGACCCTGGGTGAAGACGGCCTCGAGCTGGTCCTGCAGGGCGACCGAGATCTCGGCGAGCGCCGGGGAGGTGAGCTGTCGGACGTCGGACGGCTCGAGCGTGGTCGCCTGCTCGACGAAGACGGGCATGACGTCGGGACGGACGGCGAAGTCGAGGTCGCCGGCGTCGATGTCGGTGCGGGTGGGCAGCTCGTTGGTGGCCGCGCAGAAGGCGCTCATGGCGTCCTTCGAGGCCATGAAGTCGAGGAACTCGACCGCCAGGTCGCCCTGGTCGGTGTCGGCGGTGGCGACGAGGGCGTTCCCGCCCAGGTCGGTCGCCCCGCGCTCGTCGACGGGCATCGGGACGGCGGTCCAGTCGAAGTCCGTCCCGGTGAGCTCGGGCACGAGGAACGAGCCGACGAACGCCATCGCGGTCGTCTGCTCTGTGAAGAAGGTGTCCGCGTACGTGGTGGAGGACACGCTGCTGTTCGGCGGGACCCACCCCTCGTCGAAGAAGGACCGGGTGAAGCCGAGCGCCTCGGCGGCCTCGGGCGAGTCCACGGGGAGGCGGTGCCGTCGTCGTCGAGCAGTGCGCCGTCGGCCTGGAACAGCCAGCTCAGCCAGCGCAGCGTGCCGCCCTGCTGCCAGTTGACGACGAAGGGGTACTGGTCGGCGGGCAGCTGCCCGCGGAGGGTCGTGGCGACGTCGGCGAACTCGTCCCACGTCCAGGCGTCCTCCTGCGTCGTGGGCAGGTCGGTGATGCCGGCGGCGGTCAGCAGGTCGGTGTTGACGAGGAGCGCGGTGACGTCCGTCTGGTGCGGGACGCCGTACACGGCGCCGTCGTACGAGACGGCCTCGAGCATGGCCGGCTCGAAGGCGTCGGGCTCGGCGAGCCGGTCGGTGACGTCGAGGAGCTGCCCCTGGCTGGAGTAGACGCCGAGGTTGCCGTAGTCGACGCGGAAGACGTCGGGGGCGTCACCGGTGGACAGCTGGGCGTCGATGGTCGAGAACATCTGGTCGTAGGGGACGACGTTGAGGTCGACGGTCGCCCCGTCGTGCTCGGACTCGAACTGCTCGACGAGCTCTTCGAAGGCGTCCTGCTCGGACTCGCTCGCCCAGGTCGTGAAGGTGAGCGCGCCGTCGGCGTCGTCGGAGGAGCCTCCGGTGAACCCGCTGCAGCCGGTGAGGGAGAGCGCCACGCCGAGGGTGAGGGCGGTGGCCGCGGTGGTCGTGCGTCGCGTGGTCATGGTCGGTGTCCTCCGGGTCGGGCACGGGCGACGCGCCCCTCGACGAGGGCGACGAGGCCCTTCGGACCGAGCAGGTCGTCGAGGGCCGCGAGCGCGTCGTGCGCTTCTGTGGGCGAGTGTGCACCCGCGACGGCGTCGGCGGTCGCCGTGACGTCCTCCAGTGCGCGCACGCTGCCGAAGCGGAGCAGTCGCGCCTCGTCGAGGCGGGTGGGTCCGTACCCCTCGTGGAACCGCGCGAGGTCGTCGTCGGTGATCGGCAGGTGCGGCAGCACGCCGAGCTCGACGAGCACGAGGTCGACCTCGCGGGGGGCGACCGTGGCCTCGTCGAGGTCGACGAGCCAGGGGCGTCCCGTCCGGTCGACGACGACGTTGCCGAGGTGCGGGTCGCCGTGGCAGGGCACGCGGGCGGTCGGCGTCCGCGTGGCCTTGAGCTCGCGCCCGAGGTCGTGCAGGGCCGCCAGCCGGCGGCGGTGCTCGTGCCACCGGGACGCGAGCTCGGGGACGCGCTCCGCCTCGTCGCCGCCCGGCCGGAGGCGCTGGTCCAGGTCGCGCAGGCGGACCAGGGCCCGCCTCCCCACGCGCTTGATGCCGCGTCGGGGGGCGTGCGCGCCGACCGGCACCCGGTGCTCGTGGACCGCGCGGACGGTCGCGCCGAGCAGCCGCCAGCCCTCGGGGTCGAGGCCGTCCTCGGCGGCGTCGTCCCCGTCGACCCACGCCGTCACGGTGACCAGGCGGTCGCCGTCGCGGTGCCAGGCGTCGCCCTGCAGCGTGGGCAGCGGGGCGGCGACGCCGAGGTCGCCGCCCCGGGCGAGGTCGAGGGCGAGGAGCGCACCGAAGCGGACGTCCCTGCGGCTCGACTTCACCGCCCAGGTGCGTCCCTCGTCGTCGACCACCTGCCAAAGGCGGGCGTCGGGGTCGAGCCCGCCGACCACGAGCAGCGCGGAGGCGGCGCGCAGGCCCCACGGGGCGAGCGGCGGGGGAGCGGCGGAGGTCTCGACGAGCACGACGCCATCCTGGCCGTCGCCCCCGACACGGGCACGGTGCGGAGGGGGACCGTCGACCGCGGGCAGGGTGCGCCCGCCGCGTCGGCCCACGGCGTCGGCCCACGGGGGCCCTTGTGCTCCTGGGGTCTGCACGGATAACCTGCAAGGCTTCTGACCGCGCGACCGCCGCGTCGGGCCAGCGGCCGGTCGCTCGCGATCGCACGGACACGGATCACGACACTCGGGAGGACACGATGCACACGACGACACTCACCACGGGGGAGCTCCCCGCCGTCGGCTCGTCGCTGCCCGCCTCCCGTGCGGGCCGTCGACCCCTCCCGGTGGCCACCGCCTGACCGCGGCCCGCCCCGCGCGCGGACCCCGTCCGCGCCGCACGGGACGGACGTGCCGCGCACGCCGGACCCGCACCGCACCTCCTGCCCCTCGACGGAACCCTCGGGGGGCGACCCGTCCTCCCCCGTCCGTGGCGGAGGGCGGCCCTCCACCCTCGACCGAGCGCGCTCGCGCGCCGTCGAGCCCGGACACGACACTCGGATCACCATGCCCCTCACTTCCACCGCCCCTCCGTCCGCCCCGCAGGCGAAGCGTCCCTCGACGTTCCGCACGCTCCTGCGGCTCTACCCCTCCGCGCGCCCGGCCGTGCCGGCGATCGTGCTCGGCATGGTCGCCGCGCTCCTCGCCGCCGTCGTCGCGCTCGCGATCCCGCTCGTGCTGCAGCTGCTCGTCGACGGCCCCCTCGCGAGCGGTGACGCCTCGCAGGTGTGGCCCGCCTTCGGCGTCGTGCTCGGCCTCGGCATCGTCGAGGCGCTGATGATCATGGCCCGGCGGCAGCTCGTCATGCGGCCGTCCACCCGTGTCGAGGCGACCCTGCGCAACACCCTCTACGCCAAGCTGCAGGACCTCCCCGTCGCCTTCCACGACCGCTGGCAGAGCGGACAGCTGCTCAGCAGGTCGGTGAGCGACCTCAGCCTGATCCGCCGGTGGCTCGCCTTCGGCCTCGTGCTGCTCGTCGTCAACGTGGTCACGATCGTCGTCGGCTTCGCGGTCCTCTTCACCTACAGCTGGGTGCTCGGGCTCGTCTTCGCGATCGCCAGCGTGCCCGTGTGGATCGTCAGCCTGAAGTTCGAGAAGCAGTACTCGGCCGTGGCCCGCCGCAGTCAGGACCAGGTCGGCGACCTCGCGACGAGCGTCGAGCAGAGCGTGCACGGCATCCGCGTGCTCAAGGCGTTCGGCCGCGGGAAGCACTCGTCGGAGGCGTTCCTCGCGCAGGCCGACGACCTGCGGGGCACCGAGATCCGCAAGGCCCGGGCCATCGCCGGGCTGTGGCTGTGGCTGCTGCTCGTGCCCGACGTCGCCTTCGGGCTCTGCCTGCTCGTCGGCCTCTGGCTGGCGTCGGTGGGCGAGCTCAGCGTGGGCGGGCTCTTCGCCTTCTTCGCGACGGCGACGGTGCTGCGCTGGCCGGTCGAGTCGATCGGGTTCCTGCTGTCGATGACGTTCGACACGCGCACCGCCGTCGACCGCTTCTTCGAGGTGCTCGACAGCGAGAACACGATCGTCGACCCCGAGCCCGGCCGGGCCCGGACGATCGAGCACCCGCAGGGGCGGCTCGAGTTCCGCGACGCGCACTTCCGCTACCAGGACAGCCCCGCGCAGTACGCGGACCTGGTGGACGGCGTCGACCTCGTGCTCGAGTCCGGCGAGACCATGGCGCTCGTGGGGCTCACCGGGTCGGGCAAGACGACCCTGCTGGCGCTCGTCCCGCGCCTCTACGACGTGACGGGGGGATCGGTGCTGCTCGACGGGGTCGACGTGCGCGAGCTCACCCGCGAGGAGCTGCGGCGCCACGTGGCGGTCGCGTTCGAGGACGCCACGCTGTTCAGCGCGAGCGTCCGCGACAACGTCCTGCTCGGCCGCCCCGACCTCGCCGGCGACCCCGACGAGGCGGAGCGCGTGCTGCGCGAGGCGCTCGACATCGCGCAGGCCGACTTCGTCGACCGCCTGCCCGAGGGCGTCGACACCACGGTCGGAGAAGAAGGGCTGAGCCTGTCGGGCGGCCAGCGGCAGAGGCTCGCCCTCGCCCGCGCGGTCGCCGCCCGGCCGTCCGTGCTCGTGCTCGACGACCCGCTGTCCGCCCTCGACGTCGACACCGAGGCGAGGGTCGAGGCGGGGCTGCGTCGGGTGCTCGCGTCGACGACGTCCCTGCTCGTCGCGCACCGGCCGTCCACCGTCGCCCTCGCCGACCGGGTCGCGCTGCTCCAGAACGGGCGCGTCACCGCGGTGGGCCGGCACTCCGACCTGCTCGCCACCAACGACCACTACCGACACGTCATCTCGTCCCTCGACGACGACGGCGGCCCCGCACGACAGGAGGTGCTCGCGTGAGCGACCAGACGACCCCCGCGGGTCGGTCCCGCCCGACCGAGCCCGACGACGCCGCCGAGCAGACGCTCGCGAGCGACGTCGCCGCGACGCCCGAAGGGGCCGAGGCGACGGTGCTCGGCGTGCGCGGCGAGGAGCGCGAGGACTACACGAAGGCCGAGAGCAGGCGGCTGCGGCGACGCTCCCTGCGGCTCCTCGGGCAGCTCGTGCACCCGTTGCGCTGGCGGCTGGCGCTGATGTTCCTCGTCGTCGTCGTGAGCACCGCGGCGCAGGTCGCCGGGCCGGCGCTCATCGCGTACGGCATCGACACCGCGCTGCCCGCCCTCCGCGACGACGCGGACTGGCTGCCCGCGATCGGCGTCGTGGCGACGTACCTCGTCGCGGGCGTCGCCGGCGCCCTGCTCATGGCGCAGTACACGATCCTGTCGGCGCGCATCAGCCAGGCGGTCCTGTTCGACCTGCGCGGTCGGTTGTTCGTGCACACGCAGGCGCTGAGCCTCGAGTTCCACGAGCAGTACACGTCGGGGCGCATCATCGCGCGCCAGACGAGCGACCTCGACTCGATCCGCGAGCTGCTCGACTCGGGCGTCAACCAGCTGATCTCGGGCCTGCTCTACATGGTGTTCACGGCGATCGCGCTCGTGAGCCTCGACGCGCCCAGCGGGCTCGTGCTCGCGGTCGCGCTCGTGCCGCTCGTGCTGCTCACCCGGTGGTTCCAGGTGCGGTCGCAGACGCTGTTCCGGGCGACGCGCGTGACGAGCGCGCGCGTCATCGTGCAGTTCGTCGAGACCATGACGGGCATCCGCGCCGTGCAGGCGTTCCGCAAGGAGCGACGCAACGAGCACCAGTACGGCGAGCAGGTCGAGGAGTACCGGGCGGCCAACGCGCGCGTGTTCAACCTGTTCGGCACGTTCGACCCCGGCCTCGTGCTCATCGGGAACGCGACGCTCGCGGCCGTGGTGCTCTTCGGCGGCTTCCGGGTCATCGACGGCGGCCTCGAGATCGGGGCGCTGCTCGCGGTGGCCCTCTACGCCAAGCGCTTCTTCGACCCGGCCGAAGAGATGGCGATGTTCTACAACGGCTACCAGTCGGCGTCGGCGGCGCTCGAGAAGATCTCGGGCGTGCTCGAGGAACGCCCGAGCGTGCCCGACCCGGCACGTCCCGTCGACCTCTGGCACGCCGAGGGGACCGTGGACTTCGACGGCGTCCGCTTCGCCTACGACGAGGGCCGCGTCGTGCTGCCGGACTTCGACCTGCGGGTCCCGGCGGGGCAGACGATCGCGCTCGTCGGGTCGACCGGCGCCGGCAAGTCGACGCTCGCCAAGCTCATGTCCCGGTTCTACGACCCCACGGCGGGCCGGGTGACGCTCGACGGCGTCGACCTGCGCGACCTGCACCCGAAGGACCTGCGGCGCGCGATCGTCATGGTCACGCAGGAGGCGTACCTCTTCTCGGGCTCCGTCGCCGACAACATCGCCCTCGGCAAGCCCGACGCCACGCGGGACGAGGTGGTCAGGGCCGCGAAGGCGGTGGGCGCGCACGAGTTCGTCGAGGCACTGCCCGACGGGTACGACACGGACGTCGCCAAGCGGGGCGGGCGGGTCTCCGCCGGGCAGCGTCAGCTGCTGTCGTTCGCGCGGGCCTTCATCGCCGACCCGGCGGTTCTGATCCTCGACGAGGCGACGGCGTCGCTCGACATCCCGTCCGAGCGGATGGTGCAGGAGGCGCTGCAGACGCTCCTCGCGGACCGCACGGCCGTCATCATCGCGCACCGCTTGTCCACCGTCGCCATCGCCGACCGCGTGCTCGTCATGGAGCACGGGCGCCTCGTCGAGGACGGCACCCCGGACGACCTCATCGCGGGCACGGGCCGCTTCGCCCAGCTGCACGCGGCGTGGCGGGACTCCCTGGTCTAGGCGGGGGAGGGCCGGGCGTCGACGTCCTCGTCCTCGTCCGGCCACCACGCCGCCCGCCGGAGGTCGACCCGCCAGGTGCCGGCGCGGCTCCACAGCAGCGGTGTGCCCTCGGCCCGGTGGTGCTCGAGGGCGCGCTGCTCGTGCCCCGCGGGCGGGTGGCCCGACGCCCGCACGATCCGCCACCACGGCAGGTCGGAGCCCGCGAAGGCCATGACCCGGCCGACGCCGCGCGCCGAGCGCGACCCGACGGCGGCGGCGACGGACCCGTACGTCATGGCCCGCGCCTCCGGCACCGACGCGACGACCGCGACGACGCGGGAGTCGAAGTCGGCACCGTCGGCGGGCGTCCCGTCACCGGCGGCCGGGGGGACGTCCGTGCTCACGCGGTGGCGGGGCCGCCCGTGGCGGGACCGCCGGTGGCGGGGTCGATGCCGAGCTCGGCGAAGTGCTCGCCGTAGGCGGTCTCGCCGACGACGCGGAAGCCGATGTGGGCGAAGAAGCGCTCGGGGCCGTCCTCGCCGGGTTCGTAGACGACGGTGAGGCGGTCGAAGCCGCGGCTGCGGGCCTCGTCGGCGAGGGCGTGGACGGCGAAGCGACCGACGCCCTGGCCCTGGGCATCGGCGGCGACGTTGATGCGCCAGATGCAGCTGCGCAGCTTCTCGTCGGTGGCCTCGCGGTCGAAGTTGCCCATGATGAAGCCGACGACCTCGTCGTCGTCGACGACGACGCGCGGCCAGGCGGTCGTCGGGTTGACGTAGGCCTCGGCGATGCTGTGCGAGACCGGGGCGACGAACTGTTCCTGGCCGGGCTTGAGGGTCAGGGTGTTGGCCGCGACGATCGTCGAGGCGCCGAGTTCTTCGAGGCGGAGGTCGCTCATGGCGCCAGGCTAGCGGGCACCCGGGGGGTCGTCGAGCGTCGGCGGGCCCGTCCTCGGGCCCTCCTCCACCGGGACCGTCCTTGTACCCCGATTGGTCCCCCGGCTGCCCCACTCCGTGACCCCCGCTCTAGGGTCTTCGTTCGTTCGGCGTGAAGCTCTATCGTCGAACCATCCCCCCAGGATGCCGACGCGCCCCCCTGATCCCGATCAGCGCGTCGGAGGACACCCGCGTCCCGACCGCCGCCCCCGGCGGCGGTCGGCGACGCCTGCACCCGAGGAACTCCCGAACCCCATGTCGCCCTTCCGTGCCCTCGTGCGCCCTCGCGGCCGCACCCGCCCGGTCGTCGCCGCCGCCACCGTCGCCGTGCTCGCCGCTGCCGCGGCGGGCGTCGGCGTGACGGCCCCCGCCGATCCCGCCCGCGCCGCCGACGCGCTCTCCTGCGACCAGAACACGCTGTACGCCACCGGCGGCCAGGGCCAGTTCGTCGCCATCGACGCGACGACGCACGCCGTGCGCGACGTCATCGCCGGCACGCCGAACCCCTTCTCGCCCGCGAACAACGGCCTCGGCGTGGCACGCAACGGCGTCGACGCTTTCGCGTTCACGAACGGCGCCCAGCAGACGAACTCGAGCGGCAACGTCCTCGCGCGCTACAACGCGGCGTCGGGCGCCGTGACCACGGTCGCCGACGCGAACCCCGCGGGCGCCCCGGCGAACGTGCTCCGCGGCGCGGTGAACCCGGTCACGGGCATCTACTACTACGCGACCGGCGGCGACCCCTCGGTGATCTCGGCCTACGACCCGGCGACCGGGACCAAGATCGGCCCGGTCGGGCGGATCCCCGCGCTGCAGGCCGGCAACGGCGACTTCGCGTTCAGCACGCGGGGCCTGCTCTTCGTCGTGGCGAGCAACGCGGTCTACAGCCTCAAGGAGGAGACGATCCCGACGACGCGCGGCACCGGCGACCTCCCGGCGACGAAGCTGACCGACCTGCCGGGGGGCACGAACAGCCCCGGCATCGCCTTCTCGTCGGACGGGTACCTGTACGTCTCGACCGGCACCACCATCGTCAAGCTCGACTCGAGCTCGGGCCAGCAGGCCGAGCGCTTCACCACGACGCCCCCCACGACGAGCAACGTCACGGCGTACACCGACCTCGCGAGCTGCAACTACGCCAACACCCTCACCGGCAAGGTCGACGTCGAGGGCCGCTGGAAGACCGGCGACCAGTTCACGCTGACGGTCGACGGCGGCGGGCTCTCGACGCCCGCGACCGGCACGACGGCAGGCCAGGCGCGGGGCGTCCAGGCGCAGAAGGCCGGCGCCGCCCTCGCGATCCCCGCGCGCACGTACACCGTGACGCAGACCCCGAGCGGGACCACGCGCCTCGCCGACTACGACACCACCTGGTCGTGCACCGACGTGAACAGCCGCCGCGCCCTCGGCAGCGGCACCGGCACCAGGGCGTCCCTCGTCTTCCCCGCGGCCACCAGCGCCGACGGCACCGACGTGGACTGCACGTTCGTCAACACGGTCGCCGCCGTCTCCGCGAGCGCCTCCGACGACACGGGCAGCACGACCGCGGGCACGCCCCTGCGGGTCGCCGCCCCCGGCGTCCTCGCGAACGACGCGGGCACCGACCTGCAGGTGACCGCCAACTCGGCCCCGGCCCACGGCACGGCGACCGTCGCCCCCGACGGCTCGTACGTCTACGAGCCCGCCGAGGGCTTCTCGGGCACGGACTCGTTCACCTACACGACGAAGGACGGCGGCGGCGGCACGAGCACCTCGACGGTCACCGTCACCGTCACGCCGACGGCCGTGGACGACACGGCCGACGCCCGCTCGGGCGAGGCGCTCGTCGTGGGCGCCGACCGCGGCGTCCTCGCGAACGACCGCGGCACCGGCCTCACGGCCGTCGTCGCCGACGGGCCCGGGCACGGCACGGTCGTGCTCGGCCGGGACGGCTCGTACCGGTACGTGCCCGAGGCGGGCTTCTCGGGGACCGACTCGTTCACGTACACGGCGACCGACGCCTCCGGCCAGGTCGTGGGACCGCGCACGGTGACGATCACCGTGGCGCCGTCCGCCTCCGACGACGCCGTCCGGGCGGTCTCGGGGCGCGCCTCGACGATCACCTCGGCGCAGCTGTTCGCGAACGACTCCGGCACGGGGCTCCGCATCACCGCGGTCTCGACGCCCGGGCACGGCACCGCCACGGTCTCGCCCGCCGGCGACGTCGTCTACACGCCCGAGCGCACCTTCTCGGGGACGGACACGTTCACGTACACGGTGACCGACGACTCCGGCCGCACCGCCACCGCGACCGTCACGGTCACCGTCGGCCCCGACGCGGTCGCCGACACGGCCACCGCGACCGCCGGTCGTGCCCTCGACGTGCCCGCGGGCGAGGGGCTCCTCGCCAACGACGCCGGCACCGGCCCGCTCACCGCGGCACTCGCCGACGGCCGCGGCCCGCAGCACGGCACGGTCGTGGTGAACCCGGACGGCTCGTACGTCTACACCCCCGCCGACGGGTACAGCGGACCCGACTCGTTCGAGTACGTCCTCACCGACGGCACGGGCGCCACGGCGACCGGCACGGTCACCGTCACGGTCGCGCCCCGCGCGGTCGACGACGCCTACACGGTCGACTCCGACGGCACCGTCGCGAAGGACGCCCCCGGCGTCCTCGACAACGACCGCGGCACGGGCCTCGTCCCCACGATCACGGTCGCCCCGCAGCACGGCACCGCCACGATCGACCCCGACGGCGCCTTCAGCTACGTCCCCGCCGACGGGTGGTCGGGCGACGACACGGTCACCTACCAGGTGACCGACGCGTCCGGAGGCACGTCCACCGCGACCGTCACGGTCACGGTCCTCCCCACCGCGGCCGACGACCTCCTCCGCACCCCCGCCGACACGCGGGTCCCCTCGGGCCCGACGACGGGCCTGCTCGTCAACGACCACGGCACCGGGCTGCGCGTCACGGCGCACGACGACCCGCGGAGCGGCACCGTCACGGTCGCCGAGGACGGCACCTGGAGCTACCTGCCCGACGCGGGCACCTCGGGGACGGACTCGTTCCGGTACACGGTGACCGACGCCTCCGGCCGCACCGCCTCGGCACGCGCCTGGGTGATCGTCGGCGACGTGGCGACGGACGACGTCGCGACGGCGCGGGCCGGCCAGGCCCTCACGGTGCCGGCGGAGCGCGGCGTGCTCGCGAACGACCGCGGCACCCGCCTCACCGCCACCCTCGACGCCGCGCCGCAGCACGGCACGGTCGAGCTCGCCCGAGACGGCTCGTACGTCTACACGCCCCGCGACGGGTTCTCGGGCACCGACTCGTTCACGTACACGGCGACCGACGCCGAGGGCCAGACGGCCACCGGCCTCGTCACCGTCACGGTGCTGCCCGACGCGGTCGACGACGTCACCCGCACGGCGGCCGGCACCCCGGTCACCGTGGGCGCCCCCGGCGTGCTCGGCAACGACCGCGGCAGCGACCTCACGGCCGCCGTCATCGACGCCCCCGCCCACGGCACCGCGACCGTCGCCCCCGGCGGCACGGTGACCTACGTCCCCGCGGACGGCTTCTCGGGCACCGACACGTTCACCTACCGCGCCACGGACGGCGAGGGCGGCTCGGACGTCGCCACCGTCACCGTGCACGTCGGCCCGATCGTCGTCGACGACGAGTCGCCCGAGGGCGGCACCGTCGCCGGGCAGCCGCTCGTCGTCCCCGCCGGGCAGGGCGTCCTCGCCAACGACCGCGGCACCGGCCTCACCGTGGCGCCGACCGAGGGGCAGGGCCCGCGGGCCGGCACCGTCGACCTGCGCCCCGACGGCTCGTACACGTACGTGCCCGCCCCCGGCACCTCGGGTCGTGACACGTTCGGCTACACCGTCACCGACGGGAACGGCAACGCCGCCACCGGCACCGTGACCGTCGTGGTCCGCCCCGTCGCGGTCGACGACCTCGCGTCGGTCGACGCCGGCCGCACCGTCACCGTCCCGGCGCCGGGCGTGCTCGGCAACGACGTCGGCACCGGCCTCACCGCCGCGGTCACGGCCGCGCCGCAGCACGGCACCGTGACGATCGCCCCGGACGGCACGTTCACGTACGCGCCGGAGGACGGCTTCTCGGGCACCGACACGCTCAGCTACACGGTCACCGACCGCGACGGCGGCACCGCGACCGCGACGGTCACCGTGACCGTGGCGCCGCGCGCCGTGGACGACGCGTACGAGACGCCCGCCGACACGACCCTCGTCGTGCCCGCCCGTGGCGTGCTCGCGAACGACCTCGGCACGCGCCTCACGGTGACGTCGGTCGGCACGCCGGCGCACGGCACCGCGACGGTCGGCGCCGACGGCGCCCTCCGCTACGTGCCCGACGCGGGCACCTCGGGGACCGACCGGTTCACGTACCAGGTGACCGACGCCTCCGGCCGTACCGCGACCGCAACGGTGACCGTCCTCGTCGGCGCCCGCGCCACGGACGACGCCGGCACCACCCGTGCCGGTGAGCGGCTCACGGTCGACGTCGCCGACGGCGTGCTCGCCAACGACTCGGGGACCGGCCTCGCCGCCACCCTCGACGCCGCACCGCAGCACGGCTCGGTCGAGCTCGCCCGCGACGGGTCGTACGCCTACGTCCCCGCCGACGGCTTCTCGGGCCTCGACGCGTTCACCTACACGGCGACCGACGCCCAGGGCCAGACCCGCACGGGTCGCGTCGAGATCACGGTGACCCCGGTCGCCGTGGACGACGCGACGTCGACGACGGCGGGCACCCCGCGCGCCGTCGCCGCCCCCGGCGTGCTCGGCAACGACCTCGGCAGCGACCTGCGCGTCGCCACCGTCGGCACCGCCGCCCACGGCACCGTCACGATCGACGGGGCGGGAGCGCTCGTGTACTCGCCCGCCGACGGCTTCTCGGGCGTCGACACGGTTGAGTACGGCATCGTCGACGGCGAGGGCGGCACGGACGTCGCCACGGTGACGGTCACGGTCGGCGTCGCCGCCGCGGACGACTCCGGCACCACGGTCGCCGGACGCACCCTCACCGTGGACGCCGCCTCGGGCGCCCTCGCCGACGACCGCGGCACGGACCTCACGGCGGCCCTCGCCGACGGCCCGACGCACGGCACCGTCACGCTGGCGGCGGACGGCTCGTACGTCTACGTCCCCGCGGCCGGCTTCACCGGCACCGACTCGTTCACCTACGTCGCGACCGACGCCTCCGGGCAGACGGCGACCGCCACGGTGACGATCACGGTGCTCGGCGCGGCCACGGCGACCGACGACACGGCGCGCGGCGAGACCGGGCGGCCCACCACGGTCGACGTCACCGCGAACGACGCGCCCACCGAGGGGGCCACCTTCGACCGCGGCACCGTCGTGGTCGTCGATCCCGCCACGAAGGACGGCGTCAGCCGCCTCGACGTCCCCGGCCAGGGCACCTGGACGGTCGTCGACGGGCAGGTCGTGTTCACGCCCGCCGCCGGCTCCGACGGCCGCGCCTCGGTCGCCTACCGGGTGACCGACACGGCGGGCGTCACGGTGGAGGCGACCGTCACGGTCCGCTACCCGCTCGTGCTCACGCCGGCGCAGCTCGCCTTCACCGGCGGCGCCTCGGTGCTCGGCACGGCCGCCTTCGCCCTGCTCGGCGTGGCGCTCGGCCTCGGGCTCGCCCGTCGCCGCCGCGGCACCGGCCCCGTCACCGGCCCCGTCACCGGCCGTCGCCGGAGCGGCGACCGCTCCTGACGCGGCCCCGGCTGGACCGCCCCGCGCGGTCCGGCCGGGTGGCCAGCCGGTGGTCCGGCCGGGCCGGGCGGCCAGCCGGAGGCCGTGACACCCCAGGAACCGCGTGACACCCCAGGTCGCGACCTGGGGTGTCACGCGG
>Ga0265797_10004646_pt1 | contig 20790 bp, 1 predicted proteins | sample P2T30metagenome_FD_192433 | JGI IMG/M metagenome (GOLD analysis project Ga0265797, IMG submission 192433) | Plant litter microbial communities from East Loma Ridge, Irvine, California - P2 T30 | ecosystem: Environmental > Terrestrial > Plant litter > Unclassified | place: USA: California...
ATAAAAAATGAGAAGATAATTATGAAAATTTAAACTTTATTTCGAGTACTATAAATAGAGTAGTATTAAGATAAAGAAAGAACTAAATTCGTTTTCAGAAGATATATAACTAAAACACTACTAAAAAGGAATATAAGAAGCTAAGTATACAACGTAGTAGTAAGAGCTATGAATTTAATAGTATAGACAGAGAAGAAGTAAGTAAAGTTTTATAGATATTAGGAGTTATTTTACTACTTATATAATATAGCTAATATAGCTAATCTAATAAGTAATTATATATAAAATATAAAGTTAATTATACGAGTATTATATTAGTATATTAAGTTAGTTTAAAAGCTTTATACTTTTAGTAAACTTACTAGATTATATTTTATAGTTCTATAATTGTATAAAGCTACTATTAGTACTACTATATTAATTCAATTCTATGTAGCTAATAGTAATCTATATATATTATGTAATTAGTCTATGAAAACTATATATACAGTAACTTTTATCTAAGTAACAGTACTATAGATAAAAGTGTTATAAGTTATAGTTAAGTTTACGTTAGAGATTTTTTAAGTCTACTATTAATATCTAATATAGTAACGCCTTTTTACATAAATATTTAATTATATAATAACTTTATTTAGAATAAGATATACGAAAGACTCTATCTCTTATACCTAATCAAGATAAGTTATTTTATTATAACAATTTAAACAAACTTAAATAGAGTATACTTTATTTAGATTATATAAAGCTATAGGACGTTATCTATTAATTAATAATAAGGTTTATCTAGAATTAACTAGTTTAATAAGAAATCTTCTTTTGTTTTTTCTAAAGCTATGTTGTAAAGATATATAATTGTTATAGAATGTTAAAAAAGAGCTTATAATTAAAATCTTTTCTAACTATACTTGTATAAGTCTTTTAAAGAAGTACGTTATGTTGCGTTTTAAATTAATTATTAGTATTAGTTTCTTAGAAATTAGGCTATAAAAGTAATTATGTAAACAAGGTCTAATTAAAAGAATACTTTATAGTAAGATATATAACAAAACATTTAGAAATTATTTTAATAGATAAAAGTAGAATAAAGAATAAAAATTAAAATAAGATGTTATTAATTAGATTAGTTTAGAAATTTATTTTAAGTATACTGTTCTTTAAATAAAAATAAAAATTTATTGATAATAAAAGCTTACTTATCTAGCAAAGTTATACATAAAGATTACTCTTATCATACCTTCTTAATAATCTTATTACTAATTTAAAAGTTTTAGTTAGATATTATATTTTACTAAAGTTTAAAGTTTATTTCTAAGACATATATAGCATTACTATTCGTGTTGGCTTTACAAAGCTTATTTTAATTAAGAATTCGAAATACAAATATTATAAAACTTAATTATTTTAGAGATAAACAGCTTATTTATTACTATTTCTATATCTAGAAAAAAAACTATTACTTTAGATTAATAAAAAATAATTCTAGAATAGCTTTATAAATTTTTGCTAGAATCTTATTTAAAAAATAAAATGTAAAAAAAAATATACTTCTATTACAACTATTCATTTAGAGTTACTTAATTAGTTATTAAAACTCTACTGTATATTAAAATTTTACTCTTCAATATTATAGAAAGAGTAATAAAACTATAATACTATTATTTATAGTACTCTATAACTATAGATTTTTTAATAGCTATTTTTAGTATATCAGTAGTTATATACAGAATATGATAAAGAAAAAAATAGCTATCTAAGTAGAATATCTTATATAAGAAGATAGAAAGTAGTAATTCTTAAAGTAATAGAATTAATCTTTATTATAATACTTACTCTAGTACTAACTATAGTTTTTTCTATACTTCTTTATCTAAAAAAACATATTGATTTAGTATTACTATTAGTCTTTACTTAGCTGTAAAAGTTAATCTAAATATATATTTCTAAGATTATAATACCTTCTAGCTTTATAGCTTAATTTTACTATTTTTAAGATTACTTCTAGATATACAAGAAGAGTTGTTATTACTACTACTATTATAAGTTATAATTTATATACTAACTCTAAAGAAAATATAACTAGGAAAGCTTTTATAACTTATAATTATGTCTTAATAAATAGAAGATAGTTAGAAAATGTACTAGTTTTAAGCCTCTCTAGGCTTAAAAGATAGAGCTTATAGTATATTTTATTTAAGATTTAGTTATAATATAATTTAATTACTACAGCTTTATTACTATAATTTTAGGTATATAGAAGTAGTAGCGTTTACTTATTACTTAGTACTTACTTAGTACTAAGTATTTAGGTTGATAATCTATTATATTATTATAATATAGCTATAACTACGTAAATACTTATAAAAATAATAATTAATTATTTCTTTCTTCTTAACACGCTTTGCTAGTTACCTTACCTACGCTCTACTAGTTAATCTACCTATCTAAGTCTAATGTCTATATTCTACTATTAATTTCTATCTATAATATATTCTTTTATTTTGTTAATTCTAGCTACGTATTATTAAAATCGCGCGCTTTAGTTAGTTAATTTGATTTATATATAGAATAGCTTATAAAGAAAGCTATATTATTCTAAAAATAGTAAAATCATAGCTAAACTATCTAAGCTACATACTAGCGTAGCTATTATTAGCTATATATTAAGAAAGGTCTTTCTTCTAGTATATAACATGCTTAAGCTTATTATAAGAGTTAAACTTTATAATTATAGTATATAAATTCTTTTTTAAAATTGAAAAGTGAGCTAGATTTATATACTCTAAACTACTAAAAGCTAGAGAACTAGCTTTCTTCTTAATAATTAATAGTATATATAGCAGCTTATTACTAGTAATAAAGTCTAAAATTAACTTAAAAGACCTATCTATTATACTAAAGTAATAGAGAGAAACTATAAGCTTATTATAAAGTTTGAGATTAAAAAGTATTAGTAAGCTAAGCATATACTATATATATATTATTTTAGATAAACTTCTCAAAGAGTATAAAGAGAAGCGTCCTTAAGTATTAATTATAGTAATTATTTATGTCTATTCTTCTAGTTTATTAAATACTTTATTAATAGTTATAATAGATATTATAAGTTTTATAAAATTATAAAAGATCTATAGAGTAGCGTAAAAAAGGACCTCTCTTTTTCTTAATACCTATTTACTTAGTAAGCTATTATATACTATTACTTTATACTTTAGATCTAGCAATTAAATAATATATTATTATAACTCTAAGTCTTTAGTCTACTATATATTTTCTCTTTTACCTCTTACTTCTATAGATATAACACTAATTATAATATTGCTTATCGCGTTACTCTAAATTAATATTAAATGTAAATAGTTTTTTATAGAATAAATCTTACTTAATAAGAGCTCTTTATATCTTCAAGCTAAGAATAATTACGTATTACTTACATAAGATACTAAGAAGAACTTAAAAGTATATAGAATAGGCTATTATAAAAACCTTTCTAAGTTTTTCTACCTAATGCTAAAAGCTTATAGAATTACGTATTAAGAAAACTATTTACTTATAGCGCTTTTAGACTAGCTTATAACTTTAAATTACTAATCTTTCTATAAATTAGAAAACTAATCTTTCTTGCTATATATTTTTAAAGTTAAAGTATATAGTTAAGTACTAATTATAGCTACAAAAACATAGAATAAAAATAAAATAGTAGTAAACTTATAAGAGTAAAGGCTTAGAACTCTAGATAAGATAAAATAAAATAAAGAAAATAATAAATACAATTACTTAATCATAAAATAATATATTACTATATTAGACTTAAAAGTAAACTTAGACAAATAAAAAAAAAAGCTTACATTCTTGAATTATAGAACTTATTTATATACTACTTCGATAGCTAAGAAAATATTCAGATAAACTAGAGTTTAAACAAGTAGCTTATCTATTATATATTACTTTAAATAATTTAGACTAAAGATACTTAAATTATTTCTAGATAATTACTACTAACTTATATCTTACATATATATATTTAAAAGCCTAACTATTCTAACTACTCTAAGCTATATACTATTATACTAACTTGTTATATACTAGCCTTAAAGTGTAGCTACAACAAGCGTTAGTAAAGGTATTATATTTCTTAGAGAGAAAGGTCTTAGTAAACCTCACTCTATATACTTTGCTAAGACTTAGGTAAAGCCTAAGCCTATTATATAACTATCTATTTAACTTATAATCTAATAATTCTTAGTATAGCTTTATTTTATACTATATATATATATATATTTAGCTAGTATCTTACTACTTTCTTTTAGCTAAGTAAATAAACTACTTACTATAAGCTATTTAAAGTAAAGCTTACTTTAAGTTACTAGTTTATCTACTAAACTAGCGAACTTTAAATCTTGTATAGTAAGCTAATTAAACTATTTTTCTATAACTATTAGAAATAATTAATAAAACGCTATTTAGATATAATAAAATATACTTAAGATTTAAAAAGCAATAATTTCTTTTTATACATTAGTTATTACTTAAATTTATCTTTTACTCTTTAATTAAAACCTTTTCTTTATCTTTCTTCTTATAGCTATATTTTATAAAACTTTTGAACTTAAGTGTTAAATAGAAATAAGAAAGGTTAATAGGCTACCTATATAGCTAGTAAAGTCTAATAGTATAGTGTAAAGGTTATTCTAAGATAACCTAAGAGTTAGTTCTTAGAGTATAAGCAAGTGCGCTAGACAGGATAGTGTACTAGCACGTTTAGTAGAATAATATAATTGTATAAAAGTATAATAGTACGTTTAGTAGAATAATATAATACTATAAGAGGTTAAAAAAGAAGTATAATTCTTAGATTAAGTACTAGAGTCTTATATAAAGTTAAATATACTAAGCTATAAGAGTTTAGTGTCTAAGCTATATACTTATTACGTATTATTCTACTTAGTAGTGCTTAATTATACTAAGAGTACTAAGTACTAACTAGTTCTATAGTTTAATTAGTATTACTTAGTTATACTAAAAGTACTAAGTACTAAGTAAGTTATATAACTACTTATAGCTATTAAGTTAGCGTTTTAGGTATACTAATATCTATAGAACTTTAGTTTCTAAGTTTCTTCTTTAAATTATAATACTATTCTTTTTTCTTCTAGTAAGTTATTCTTAAGTTATAAAATAGTAGTAAAGCTTAGTTTATAACTAGAGTAGTCTTACGTTATAGGTACTATTAGCTACTTTATTTTCTATCATATTATACCTAAGTAGAAACCTCTTACTAGTACTAACTATTATTACTATCTCTATAACTTTATTAATTCTTTTAGAGAAGCTATAGTTTAGAAATACTCTACTTATATATATAATAAGCGTCTATATAAAGTTTATATTTATTTAGAAAAGTGTAGTAGATATCTATAGCGCAGCTAGTAGTGTAACATCTATATAATAGAGTTAGAATTTAAGCGCTTAGTAGTAAAAAAGAAAAAGTTATATACTTATATTAAAAAAAGTTCTATTATATAGAATATAGTAATAAAGGTATATAAGAGAGCTTTAGAAGAGTTATACGTATAGCGCACTTATAAAGAGTAGCTAAGGCTAGAAATAGATTTATTAGACTATTACGTAGAAGATATAATAGTAGTCAAGTCTTATAAAAATAAAGAGTTAGAATGCAAGAAAGCTAAGTAGATAATAGAGTTCTTAGAGCTGCCTAAGAGGTTATTATTAAACCTATTACCTAGTACCTAGAGCGCCTTTAAAGAGTTACTGCTTAATTACTAGAAGTTTTTTAATATTAGTAGTATTTTATAAAGTATTAATAGTAGTTTATAAAGTTTATATTTAGTTTCTAGATATTATTACTATTATTATATTCTAACTACTTAACTAGATATTCTCTTATATTATTACGTTATCAATGTTTAAGAATTTGTTTAACCTTAAAGATATTATTTTCTTTTATTTTTAAATAAAAGGTTTTTTAAAGTAGTATCTTATAGTTTACTAGTTCTTATATATTAATATAGAAGTATAGATAGAGTTTTATATTAGGTAAATGGTTAAGTATAAATATATCTAGTTTCTTCTAGTTATAAATTAAAAATAGTCTAATCTTAATATTATTAAGTTTTTTTATTAAGTTACTTAGTATAGAGATTCTTTATAAGTAAATAAACTTTATCTTTTTACTTTAGCTAAAGTGCTGTTTTTTATTTCTTATTAATATATAAAATACTTTAGCGTTATACCTTCTTAAGTATTACTTTGAGTAACTTATATACTATTTTTAGCTTATTAGTAGTAGTAATAGCTACTTCTATTATCTAACTAGAAAAAGTACGTATAAAGAGATTTAGGTGTCTTCTATAGTTTACGTAGAATAAAGTCTATTTTATATACTTAGAAAGCTAACTATTATACGCTATCTATACTATAGATAATAATAATACTTTATTATTCTATTATTTATTAACGTAAATACGTAAGTATACTTTTATTATATAATTTATTTATTTAGTCTATCTATCTATTTATAGATAATAAGCTATTAATAGCTTTCTCTTAGTTCTAATAGTAGCTAATAAAGTAGTCTAGAAGTTTAAGGTAAAGAGCTTATCTCTATTACTAATAATTAACTTTAAAATGCTATAGTATTAGATAACTTAATTATTAACAATATAGTTAAGTTATACTACTATAAAGTTCTTATAAAAGGTAATATACTTAGCTTACTTTATAAAATAATCTACTACTATAAAAATAGTATTATAAAATACTTATATTATAGAGTCTCTTAAGACTAGTAGACCTATAATAAAGTCTATAAAGATATCTAACTAAAGCTAGTTAGGTAGATCTATTACTTATATTTCTCTATAGAGTGCGTAGGTACTATACTTATTCTTCTAATAGTCTACGCACTTAGTAATAAAGACTAAAATCTTATTCTTTATATATAGAAACTTATAGTTACATTAAATAAGTTTTATAGTTCTAGTAATACTAGAGTAACTATATATAGAGTTATTATAGTATTACTTAATAATTACGTTTTATAAATCTTCTAGTACTTTACTAGTAGCTTATAGTATTAAGTTTAGCGTCTTAGCTAGTTCTAATAATTTATTATTATTAACCTTAAGTATTATAGTATCTATAATAGATTTAGTTCTAGTAATATTATTTCTATAGCTAAGAGCGTCTACTCTACTATTATCTTTTCTAGGTATATATATAATCTTAAACTTATATTACTTTAATTCCTCTAACTATTAAACTTATTAGTAGTTAAGCTTCTTAGTAGTTATAAAGTAAACTAAGTTCTTATAAGCTATAAATATTATAAGTTCTAAGTAGCTTTTAGTATTTACTTTCTAATATTCTAAGTAAGGAACAATAGCTAGAAGCTCTTTATTATAAATATCATATTATTTTTTAAGCTCTAAGAACTTATATAAGTAGTAAATAATTAGGTACTATTTATCTTAGTATAGTTAGCTAGCGTAGCCTCTAAGTATAAGGTCTAACGCGTTAGTCTTAAAAGGTAGTAGTTATTCTAATTAGAATATATAGAAGTATAGTAGTATAATACTTATATTTTTAAGCGTCTAGAATATATCTTTTACTTTTTTACTTTATATAAAAGGCGTATTCTTTTATATTAGCTTAGTTAGAGAAATAGTAATCTTAGAGTAGTCTTTAATAAACTATTAGTTAAAGTTTAGAAATTCTAAGAAGAACTATATCTTCTTAACTATAGTTAGTAGAGGCTATTTCTTAATAAGCTTAATCTTTTCTTTACTTATCTATACTCTATTAATACTTATAATATAGTCTAAGAAGAGTACTTCTATTACGTAGAATATATGCTTCTTTAGCTTAACTTATAAGTTATACTAGCTTAGACACCTTAGTACTATATAGATATATTTAATATAGTTGTTTTATTCTTAGAGTAGATAAGAACAAAGATATCTAAATATATTCTTAATATATTATTAATAAGTACTTAAAATATTACTAAAGCGTTTATAAGCCTAAATAGTATAATAGTATATTTATAGTATCTATATTATATATAGAACGCTATCTTCTATTCTTTACTTTTCTTTATTCTAATAAGGTAGTAGCTATCTCTAAGATCGATTACTATAAAAATCTTAGCTTTTAATAATTAATTCTATAGTCTTATAATACTTAGTAGAGAGTATTAACTCATAACTATAATATTATTAAGCTTTAAGTAGTTAACGTATATTCTTAGTAGATCTTCTTTCTTCTTTAGAATAAAGAGTATTAGAAATTCTACTAGTAAAGTAGAAGGTCTAATATAGCCTTTCTTTAAGTTAGTTACTAGCTTCTCTTTTAGAATATTATATTCTATTTCTAATAAGAAATAGATTAGTCTAAAGAGTAGTTTCTTTTCTTCTTCTAAAATAATCTTATAATTCTAATCTTAGTACTATAGTAAGGTGTTACTATTTACTACTTCTATAAAGAGATATTTAAATTCTTTATACTCTTTTAGAATACTTAAAGTTATATATTTCCCTAGAACTCTAATTTTATAATTAATTAGTTCTTTTTCTATATTTATTAAGTTAAACTTTTATTTCTTAAAAACGTTTTTAGTTAAAGTTTGTTACTTTACTATAATTATATTAATTTCTCTTTTATTTACTATTAGCTTTATATAATACGTAGGCATACTTATAGTTATATCTAATTTATAGTAGTTAAATAAGAACTCTCTTAACTTCTAGTTAATTTGTAGGTTATATTCTTATAACTAAAGTAAATATAATATAATATTATAAGTAGCTAATCTAAGAACATTTAGGTCTAGCTTCTTCTAATATCTATAAATATTAAGCATTACTCTAGTAACTTTATAGGTAATCTTAGTTTTACTTAGCATTAGTTATCTATTAGTAATAACTAGTAGGTAACTTTTCTTCTTTCTATATAACTTAAGCCTAGCTTAGAGTATTATTTATTTAGAAATATAGCTTACTTAAGCTTTTAAGTTCATAAATACTTATATCTATACTCTATTAAGCTTTGCTAGAAGTTTAATAAGTTCTAAGAAGTTTATACTATTAATCTTCTTATAAGCTTCTTTTATTAGAAGTCTTAGTTTAAAAAAGCCTTTCTAAATATATAAAAATCTTTAGTAATTATATATTTATTATAGTTAAAGTATAAGTAGAGATAATAGTTATCTTAGTTACACTCTAATACTAATTATTCTCTAATATCTTTCTTAAATACTAATTATATTTAGAGAATCTCTTATAGGTTAATATATCTAAGAAAATAGAAAGTAGTTTATTTATTTTATAGGTGCACTAGGCACTTATCTATAGTATATTTAAACTAAGACTATTTATAACTTAGTATTACCTTATTTAGTCTAGAGTTCTATTTTACTCTATTTTTATTACTATAGTAGACTAGATAGAAGTTTTTATTATATATTATCTATAATAATTTATTATATAAGGCGTTTCTATAATCTATCTAGTACTTAACTTTAGTAAGGCGCCTATCTATAAGTTACTTCTTTAACTTTAGAGATACTATCTTAGCTTTCTTTTATTTTGCGTTAGAGAGATAATATATAGACTAGTCTTTCTTTAACACTATAGCGTTCTTAGTTTGTTTATATATCTTCTTACTATTATAGCTTATCTTCTTAAGTTTTTCTAGAAAATTATAGTATTTATTAAACTTTTTAAGTTCTTTAAAAAAGTTTTCTAATTTAGAGAATTCTTTTAGAGATCTTTCTAAGTATATAAGTAGTGTATTAATCTTAAAATCTAATTCTTTAGAGTATTAGATAATAATCTTATTATTACTAATTATAGAGTCTTTATAATTTTTAAAAGCTTACTAGACCTAGTCTAGTTATTTAGAAGTAGAAATAATATTAATAATATATAGTAGAAGGTTTTTCTTATCTTCTATTACTTATTAAGAGAGGTAGTAGTAGTTCTTTTATATCTTAGCTATAATGTCTAGAGTCTTATATACGTACTTAATATTAGTATTATTAAGGTATTATAGTAGCTAGTTAATTTATAATAAGAGTTAGACTATCTAGTCTTCTTAAATATATAGTATAGGTAGTCTATTATTATTCTTAAATAGCTATATTTTTCTAAACTTAGTCTAGTTAATTTCTATAACCTTTATAAGTTTTTTAAATTTTTCTTTAGAGGCACTATACTTATCTAAAGAAATATCTTCTTAGGTAGTTTTATTAGAAGTTATAATAGATATATTACTTAGTCTACTAGTTAAGCTTTATAGCTACTTGCGTTAAGAATAGTAGTTAATAGTCTATAGGTTATAAAATATTTAGCTATTATACTACTTTACCTTAGCTCTTATATTCTCTTTCTATATTACTTAGTTTACTATAAGCGTAGTAGTTAAAGTCTTTCTTCTTTTATTTTTTATTATAAAACTTAGGTTAGTTTAGTCTCTAGTTAAGATTATTAAAGTATATAGATTTATAACTATTAGTAGCGTATAATTCTAGAGTTCTAGGTATATAGCTTTATTAACGTTCTTAGTTAGAGTATAAATAGTAAGATTTAAACTAAACTTAGGTATTTTTATTTACGTTCTCTAGTACTTATATTCTCTACGTAAATAGTTATTTCTCTAACTTTAGTCTATAGAGTTTATTATTAATAGAGATAGCTTTATTCTTAAGCTTCTAAAGCGTAGTAACTTCTTCTTTACTCTTTATAAGTTTCTATTATACTTTAAGCTTAAGACCTTACTTATATATCTATATTAAAGCGTTATTATTCTAATTAATAGCTATCTAGTACTACTAGAAATAAGTAGTATAATTAGTAGCAGACTACGTCTAGCGTAATTATTAAATCTTCTACTTAGTAATTACCTTTTCTTAATAGAGTAAGAAGACTTTACATATCTTTATCTTAAAAGTATTCTAGTCTTTAACTAGAGTAATATTATTAGTATCTTAGATAGAGTTGTCTATATAATAGTAAATAATTAGTATAAACTACTTCTTAGTATCTTCTTTAAGATAAGTAGTAGCTAAGATAACTTTATTATTATTCTTAATTCTATCTTCTTTAAAGTAGAAGTATTAGTCTAGCTAGAGTAGCTATACTTTAAGTTTATTATAATTACTATAGTAGGTGTTAGACTTATTACCTTAAATAGAGGCTCTAGAAACGTAGAAATTAGTAAAAGTATCTATTATAGTATTACTTATCTTAAAAGTACTTAAAGTATAAAAGTTATTCTAAGATAATCTAAGAGTTAGTTCTTAGAGTATAAGTAAGTGCGCTAGATAAAATAGTATACTAGTATACTTAGTAAAATAATATAATAGTACAAAAGTATAATAGAATATTTAGTAAAATAATATAATACTATAAGAGGTTAAGAAAGAAGTATAATTCTTAGATTAAGTACTAAAGTCTTATATAAAGTTAAATATACTAAGCTATAAGAGTTTAGTATCTAAGCTATATACTTAATAAGTATTATTTTACTTAGTAGTGCTTAATTATACTAAGAGTACTAAGTACTAAGTAGTTCTATAGTTTAATTAGTATTACTTAGTTATACTAAGAGTACTAAGTACTAAGTAAGTTACGTAACTACTTATAGCTATTAGGTTAGCGTTTTAGATATACTAATGCCTTTAGAACTTTAGTTTCTAAGTTTCCTCTTTAAATTATAATATATAGTATATTTTATTATTGTTATTATCTAAATATCTCTAAAAACTAATACTTCTATTGTAAGTCTTAAAAAAGGTTTAGCATAGATAGTTCTTTATACTTAATTATTAAATTATAAGATTATATAAAAGTTATTAAGTATATAAAAATATTAAAAATTTTATAAAATATAGAAATATATATCTTATTTATAAAGGTATATATAAATATTAAATTTACTCTTCTTTATTCTTTAATTTATCTCTACTAGTAACTATACTTTATATATAGAATATTCTAGTTTAATACTATTTCTACTATAGTTTTCTACTTATCTATCTATTAACTTTATTTACAGCTAAGAATAAAGCTCTATAGCTTATTTCTTACGAATTTTAAGTTTATACCTAAACTTACTAGAGAAGCCTATATTACTATTTTAATCTAGAAGTATAGCTATAGTATTAGTTCTATTAAGTATAAACTTTTATTTAATAGTAGCCTCTACTTTAATTCTAGCACTAGCTATAACTTAGATTATTATAGCTATTATAGTATTAGTGTTATAATTAATATAGTTAGCGTAAGTTATAGTAGAGACTTCTATAGTTTAAGTAGTATAATTATTAGTCTTAGTAGTATAAATATAAGTCTTAGTAGTATAAACATTAATTCTAGCTTATTTAGCTTAGGTAATATAAATCTAATAGCTTAGTAACTAGTATTATAAGTAGTAAACTATATTACTATACATAGTATTAACTTACTTAAATTAAGTATAAGTTTAAGACGCTTAAAATTAAGTATAATTATATATAGGCTAAAGATTGTATACAGACCTATATTACTAAAAAAACTTATTTATATACTAAGCTTAAAAACTAGGAAAATAGTTAAGTAAATAGTAGTTATCTTAGTAGTAATTATTAGTAGTAAGTTAATATTTATATAGACTTAATTTAGTAAAAGGCCTAATAATCTGTTATCTTTTTACTTACGTTAATTAACTAATTACCTTCTTCTAACTAAGTACTATTAAGAGTAACTATAATCTAGTTCAGAAACAATAAGGTCTTTAATTAGTAGTCTAGTTAAAGACCTTTTACTTAATTTTTATTATGGAAATTTATTATTATAAATTCTAAAAGTTAAGTTGCTATTTAATTTTCGGCAACTATAATAGAGAAAGTAAGTTAGTAAATCTATTTATGAGAATAATTATAGTTTCTAAGTAATAAACTTGAAATAATCTCTAAAAGATATCGTTTCTATAGCTGTAAATTCTAGATATTAATATACTTAAGCTAAGTATAAGTCTTCTTATTTATTCTAATAGCTAGCTTAATAGTTTTCTAATTATTAACCCAAACTTTTTTAAGTTTTTTAAGTTAAGCGCTAGCTTTTTAAAAAAGTCTCTAGGTAGTATAGCTTTTTTAGTACTATACTTATAAGTTAATTACTCTACTTCTATAGTAGATATAGTAACTATACTTTATTCTATAGTTTACTAGATAAACATAATTTATATAGTATATACTAAGATACTTATATAATAAGTAGTAAGTCTAAGCATTACTAGTACGAATAGATTACTAGTAGTACCTAAGTAAAGCTTATTACATTTATTATACTAAGCTATTTTTTAGTAACTATAATAAAACTATTTAATTTCTTACTATTATAGTAGAATATTAATACAAGGTAGAGTAATAAAACGTAGTCTAGTAAATCTATATAGTAATCTTAATTCAAGCATATTTTCTAAATACTTTATATTAACTATAATATAGTAGTTAGTATTTATAAAACTTTTTAAGTAAAATTTACAACAGATTTAGTATATTAGTAATATACTTACAAGAATAATAATTATAAAAACTTTTTTCTAAAACTTAAAAGTAGAAATAAGTAAGCTATAAAGCTATAGAGCTATAGAATTATAAGAATATCTCTTATCTATAAGTTAAAGTAGAAATAAGCTTTTTAAATTAGATACTAATAGTAATAATAGAAAAGTCTTAGTAGTAGAAATCTTAGCTAAAAAAGTAAAGTATAAAGTAGAATATAGAGTATAGTATAATATAAAGCTAAAGCCTCTTTATTAGCTAAAAAAGTAGATAAATAACTATAGTTAGTATAAAAGTAGATATTTTTATAAAAGTTTATACTATAGTTTAAAGAATAGCTACTTTATATAGTATTTATATAAAAGACTATATACTTAAAAAATACCTTTCTTTATTTTAAACTTTCCTTTTTAACTTTTTAATACTTTTATTATTAACATACTTATCTTCTTTTTAATAGCTATTACTTAATAGAAGTAAAAAGTTTTTCTCTCGTTATAGAAAATATTTTTGTTTTTAATGATAATTACACGTATAGTATTGTAGAAAATACTAACTTTAATAATTTTACTATATTTCTAAGTAGTTAAATTAATACTATAGTTTATACTAGGAACTTTATAATAGCTATTTTATAAACTTTAGCTATAAATATATAGCTAGTATAGCGCTTAAGTAAGAACTTTAACTTTACTAGTATCAATATTATAAAATAGATTAATAAATACCTAAAACGCGTAGTAAGTTTATATCTTCTAGATCTATAGACTCTTATCTATATAACCTTTTCTTTTACTACTTATATAATCACTTTAGAGTAGCTTTTATAACTCTAAATACTAAATAGTAAACTTAAAGCTAGTATAAGTAGAGTACTAGTAATACTTAATAAGTAAGTATTTATAAACTTTATAGTAGATAGTAGATTTAAAAGCTAAAAGTAACTAGTACTTTAGCTAATTTTAAAGATAATAAATATATATTGAGTATAGTACTAGACTATAAAGAAATAGTTTTATAATATAGTAGCTAATATAGTAAGGCTTAAAGATAATTATATTTGAAATATAAATTACTAGTAAATATATAGACTCTATGTAAGTATCTTAGATTATTTCAAAAACTTTATACTATTATTAAGCTTACTATAGCTTACTAATCTACTATTAAGTATTAGTAGCTATATAAAGCGCGCTTTAATACTACTAGTTAGTAGTCTAGATAGCTATTAGTGTAAAGATTATAATAACTTAGTTATCATTATCTTTTTATTATTAAGCTTTGTTAAGATTGTACTTATTATTATTTCTTAACAAATTAGAATAATTCCTAGTAAATCTAATTGCTTACGTAATTAAGATTGTAGTAGCTAGTTTTAATTCGCTACTCGAGGAGATTCTAAAAGGCCTCTATTTGTCTTAGCCCAGCTATTATTAGAGTTATTACGTAAGATAATAACTCTTATCTTTCTTATCTGTCTTTCTGCAATTGCTAAAAGATCTAGTAATAAACTAATTATTAGTCTATGCAATACAACGCATAGACTAATATAATTAATACTAGTCTAGATTATAAATCTAGGAAATAAGAAGGATTTAGCGGACTTAGATTATAAATCTAGGAATTAAGCAGATTTAATTATAAATCCTTATCTTTAGGCGGAAATAGGCGGATATTTACGCAATTATTCTAGTAGCTATTTTCTATAAAAGAAATAGCAATTCTCTATAGTTATTCTTTACCTAGCAACAATATTATTACATTTTACCTATTATCTACTTTGCAATTACCTTATTACAATCTTTATTAGTTATACTATTTATTATAGTATTTAACTACTTTGTTCTAATAAAGCTATATTCTATTATTAGAGAATAGTTTCTATTACCTCTCTATTCTTTACAGTTAGTATTATATTATAAATATAAAGCTAGTAGTATAAAAAGACTATACGCGTAGTAGTTATTGTATTAGTATTAGTAGTATAGTTACAAGTATTAGAAGTTATTAATTTATACCTATTTTAGAAATTTTTAAGTTTAAATCTTAAGTCTAATATAGTAATACGTTATTACGTAATTATATAATTCTATAATTACTTAATTCTTAAAAAGTATACTAAAGACTCTATTTCTTAGGTCTAGAGAAATGTAAAATATTTTATTTTTATTTTTTTATATCTTAGAACCTCTATAAAGTATTTTAGCTAAGATATTATATTATTAATATACAGTCTTCTTAATAGCTAAAAGTAGTACTAGTATTATCCTTAGCTTTTCTATATATTAAATATTAATAATAAGAATAAAATAAGTAACCTAAAGCTTAGTACTAGTAAGTTTTATAATAAGGTAGTAAATTCTTTTAATATAGTAAGTAAGAAACTAATATTATATCTATTAAAAGGCTTGTATATTTTACTAATAAGCTTTAAGAAAGTAAAGCTAATAAACAAAATAATATAAGGTCTTATACTAGTAATATATATAATAAAAAAAAATGATTATAAAAATACTAGAAATAGAAATGAAAAGATTTTAATTAGCTTAGTATATACTCTTATACTAATAAGTAGAACTAAGAAGTTTTTATAATAGTTTTTAGTAAAGCAAATATAAAGTAGTTAATTATAGCTTCTATAATAGCTTTGAAGATTATAAACTTTTAAAATTCTATAAAGTAAGAAAGTTAAAAGAAAAGTTATTATAGTAGTAATAATTAGAAGGCTAAATTTAGCTTTAGTAAGTAAACTAAGAAAGCTAGTAGTAAGATAAAGTTTAAAAAACTTACTAATACTAGAATAGCTTATATAAAAGAGGAAAAATATAGTTAAGAGCTTTCTTAATTAGTATAGGTTTAACTATTTAATCTAAGCTACTATTTATATCTATTTTTAATAGATTAATCTTTAGTATTACTCTAAGCTATAAGATAACAATAGAGTTAGAGTATTAAAAGTATATATATCAAAGTATAGTTTAATAAGTAAAAATTAGTATTCATTAACTATTTTTATAGACTTTTCTTAATAGAAAAATGTTAAAAATACTTAACTATTAGTCTTAAAGATACTAGTAGATTTTATAAAATTTAGAGTAGATTACTGTTAGTACTAAGACTTCTAGTAGATTTAAATCTGTGTTTTTATTTAGCTATATAACTTTATATATACTAATATATTTTAATATTATCTAATACTAAACTTATTTACTTAACTTCTATAGTAGTAGTAGAAATATTATTGTAGCTTTATAATACGTATTCTTTAATAAGTATAATAAAAGAACTATTTCTCTAGATTTTAATAGAACTTACAGTAGTTTATATTATCTTCTATTTAATAAATAGTACCTATTTTATAGAGATAAGCAATAAATACTATCTTTTCTTTATATTTAATTCTAGACTTTTATAAAATATTTTAGCTAAAACTTTATATTACTTATATATAGCTTTTCTAATAGCTAAAATTTATAAAAGTATTACTATAAGTTTTGCTTTATAAATATATATTTAAAAAAGAATAGTATAAAGATTTTAAAGCCTAGTACTAGTAAGTCTTATAGAGAAGTAGTATTACTAATTTATTATAATTATAAGATTTATATTATACTTAATCAAGAGTTTAGAAATCTTACTAATAAGCTTTTAGAAAAAAAAGCTAGAAATAGAAATAATAGAAGGCTTTATACTAGCTAAATATTTTATTAAAATATTAGAAATAATAGAAATTATGGAATTAAAAATTATTAAATTATTAAAGAACCTAGTACATAAGTTTAAAGTCCTAGTAAAGTAGTAATATAAAGTAGTTATAATAGCCTTTAGTATAGCTAGAATAAGGTAATTTATAGTAACCTTTATAATAGCTTCTTAAATAAGAATTCTTAAAAAAGAGTATATAAATAGTAATATATATATATTAGAGAGAAAAGTAAACAAATTATAATAATAAACTTTATTAATCTCTAGTATTTAAGATTATATAACTAATAATATAATTAACTTTAAATAAACTAACTAGCTCTAAAAGAACTTTAAAAGAGTAGTAATATAGTTTAAAGCTTACTTAGTTAGTATAGCCTAAGTTATAAATTCAAGCTACTATTTATATTTTTAATAAGTTTTCAAATTCTGTATTAAATATAAGCTATAAAATAAGAATTAAAATAGAAGTAGAAATAGAGAATAAAAAGAATATATATAGTAGAATGAAAATTTTATAAGCTAAGATATTAGTAATTTATTACTTTATAACTTATAGCTTAGTTAACTACAGGCTATAAAACTTATAATTCTATTATAAATACTTACCTACTAGGATATAAGTAGATATTAGTATTTAGAAAATAGTTCTCTTACTACTTTGGATTTTAAAAGCTTTAACTACTATATTAGAGATAGTAGTATTAAGAAACTAAGTCTTAATTCACTTAATATCTATACTTCTAAATATAACCTTTTAGAAGTATATCTTATTATATACTAGTAATAAATTTTACTACTTTTACGCTAGCTTATACATTAAACTTATTAGTATACTAAGAAAAGTAAGTTAAAATTTTAGTATTTTTTTACTTTATTATTCATAGCTTAGTTAGTTATAAGCTATTAAGAATATATAATTATATTATCATTCTCTCTACTATAGTATAAGTAGATATTAATATATAAATTTATATAATAGTTACTTTACTACTTTACATTTAATAGCTTTAACTACTATACTAATAATAGTAGTACTAAGAACCTAAGTCTTAGTTTACTTAATATTTATACTTCTAAATATAAACTTATAGAAATATACTATTTTATATACTAGTAATAAGCTTTATACTTTTTAAACTAGCTTATAGTATAAAATAATTAGTTTACTAATAAATTAAAGTAGATTTTAATTAATAAGAAAAAGAAAATTTAAATAATATACTAGTTAACCTATCTATATTAATTATTTATAACTCTTTTAGAAATACGTCTTCTTGTGTACTAGTACTAGACCTTGCTCTTTTTAGACTAGCTTGTGCTCTAGGATTATTAGTTTACTAGTAAAATAATTATTTATAAGGTTAATTATAATAGAATATATTTTTCTAGTTTTGCTTCTTAGTAAAGTTTGTAGCGTCTAGACAGTGCATTGTGTCTATCAGAGTGTCTAGCTCCCGCAGCGGGACCGCATCGCTCTTTGCGGTGTTTCTTGATCTACAGGACGTCTGCTTCTCCAGGTCGTCTTAACACTCTTGTCATCCCATCGCGGTTCAAAGTTGGACAAGATTTCGGCCACACCATTTGCACGAAGCAGCGAGAATGATCAGAGATTTGCGACGTCATGGCCAGAGCGTCAGGCGCGCCCCAACTGGGCGGAAGCATCTTCAGCGTTCCGCTAGACATCCTCTTAGCTATACGACGTATTCAGCAGAGCCCGGCGCAACCTCTGCATAACCCCAGTTGCGCAATCGCAGTATCGACGTGTAGCACAGTCTAATTACATACAGGCTACAATCAGGCTTAAGACGATGTTTCGGCACGGCCGGTTTGTGTGCAAGACATCGTAAAGCAAGAACGTCTCGCCCCTGGCAGTGCCTAGGCGAGAATCCTCGATACGTCGTATTTTCGTATAGGTCGATATACGCGCACACGAGTCACGACTTGGGGTCTTGATTGCATCGGGCCGCCCCACGGGGAATTCTACACAGGTTTCTGAGTCGTTCTGTACTTTGCATCGGAGTTGGAATACCTAGAGAGCTAGGTCAATGTTATTAGGTCGAAGGCTACCGAGTCTCCCCGCCACCAACGCATCTGGATGAAGGCCAAAGCTGCGAAAGTACGCGGCCTCTACTCGCAGCCATGGGTATTTAAGCCAACAAGGCGGCCTGAACCGACAGATCTCTAGTGATATTCAGACTCATCGAGCGCCTTTTCCGACCTTGAGATATCTCCAGGGCTAGCATCAAACATGCATTTCGCAACCGCCCCAAGTGTTGTGTGTCTCATCACAGCCATCAGGCTTGTATCAGCTGTTGATTCGCCTCTCATCACCCCACTTTGTAAGCTGCTTTAAGCCGACTATCCAACATGACTGGCTAACCGGTGGCAAATGTACAGCTTGGGATGAAGCATCAGAGAAGGCCAAGAGCTTTGTGTCTCAGCTCACTATGTCGGAGAAGATTGGCCTTGTGACCGGGAGTTATGGTAGCGGCCCGATTCTCCCTTGTGTGGGCACACTCGCAGCCGTCGAACGCCTCAATTACACCGGTCTATGCATGTCCGACGGCCCGAACGGTATCAATCGACAAGACAGCGTGAGTGTGTTTGCGTCTGGGATCACGGTGGCGGCGACGTGGGATAGACGTCTCATGTATGAACGAGGATTCGCTCTTGGAAAGGAGTTCAGAATGAAAGGCGTTCATGTTTTGTTAGGGTATGTCAATCCATCAGCTCTGCACTCTCAGATCCTAGACTGACAACCATGCAGACCTAGTACTGGACCCATGGGCCGCCACCCTCGAGGCGGTCGCGGCTGGGAAGGCTTTGGCCCGGATCCATATCTTGCTGGTGTCGCCATGAATGAGTCTGTTACTGGCATCGAAGCAACTGGTGTCCAGACAAGCTCAAAGCATTACATTGGAAACGAACAGGAAACCCAGCGCAACCCTAGTACCAAGGATGATGGAACAGTTATCGAAGCGATATCTGCAAACATCGACGACCGCACACTCCATGAACTCTACCTCTGGCCATTCGCCAACGCTGTCCGGGCTGGAACAGCATCAGTCATGTGCGCCTACAGTCGCTTCAACCAGACATACTCCTGTGCCAGCTCGGAAATTCTTAGCACCATTCTCAAGGACGAATTAGCTTTTCCTGGATATGTAGTCTCCGACTTTGGCGCCACGCATTCCACAGTGGATTTCGCGGAAGGAGGCCTGGACATGGAAATGCCCGGAAACGTCACTGCAGCCGGTTTTCCATGCTACTTTGGCGACAAGCTCCTTGAGGCAGTTCAGGCGAACAAAGTCTCGAAAGAACGTCTCGAAGATATGGCAAGAAGAGTTATGACGCCCTATTTCCGACTTCATCAAGATAAGGACTTTCCGATGATCGATCCTGCGACGGGGCCCGTACTCTTTGTTACTCAGCTTGGACATGTCCAGGTACCTTCAATGGCAGGAATGTTCACTGAGGTTCCAGCGTTAGACGTTCGCGCCGATCATGCGCGCGGCATT
>Ga0265797_10004647_pt1 | contig 20774 bp, 18 predicted proteins | sample P2T30metagenome_FD_192433 | JGI IMG/M metagenome (GOLD analysis project Ga0265797, IMG submission 192433) | Plant litter microbial communities from East Loma Ridge, Irvine, California - P2 T30 | ecosystem: Environmental > Terrestrial > Plant litter > Unclassified | place: USA: California...
TAGACACCGAAGCGCAGAAGGCGATTGATTACCTTCGGGGGCTGACCTCGCTCGATACCGACGATATGGACGTGATCCGTGCTGGCCGTAGTCAGGTCCGTGAGGCCATTGCCGCACTGACGGCCGCGGGTGTATTCGATGAAAACGAATCGCTGGTCAATGATGCCGTGCAGCACCTTAGCGATCTGCTGGTGGCCGTGCAGCGTAACGGGGTGGCCGCATGACTTTAACCGCACTGCAAAAGCTGGATTTAGCCGACCAGCTGGACGAGCTGATTATCAAAGCACCGACCGTTAAGGGGCTGGACCTTCTGGATCTCAATGACCAGATGGAGGCGATCATGCTCCAGCTGGGTTATGGCGCTGCGCCAGCACCTGCCACCAGCGAACCGGCACCCGTGACGGTCACTGAGCCACAGCCGGAAGCGGTGAAGGAAGATCAGCCCGTTCCCGAAGTGGTTACTGACTTTCTGGCCGGTAAGTTCACCAGCCAGCCGCAGCTTGATTTTGTCGAGACGCTGCGCCGTGTCGGTGACTACATCGGCGTCTATCTGGAGCTGGAAGACGCGAGACAACAGACCGCCAGTTGGATAGCCGCCAGCGGCCTCGCTGCTTAATCATCAACCCCGTTTCGGCGGGGTTTTTTATTCCCGGAATCAAAATGCTTAACGAGAAATTACGAAATCTGCTGAGCGACGCTGGCAGCATATTTGCCCTGATCGGGCTGGTGGGATCGCTGCGAAAAGCGCAGACCACAACGGGGCGATCGTCATACGTCGTGACCGGCAAAGGGCAGGAAGTGAAGACCGCATTTAAAGTGGTAGATGCGCGCCACCTAATTATTTCCAACAACCTCGACGGCACCATAAACCCGCTTTTCCCTGCTGAACTACAGCCACGCGACCGCACACGACTGACCAGCAAAGTGCAGGTCTCCAAAATCGCGGGCAACCTCCGACCGGCGAAGCTGACCGATTCAGGCATGAGCAGCCACGGCGCGCCAATCGTGGGCGCAGACAATGTGGTTGAGTCGGGTAACGGACGCTCCATGGGGATCACGCGTGCCTATGAGCAGGGACAGGCCGATGAGTACCGGCAGTATCTGATTGACCACGCAAAAGACTATGGCCTGAAGGCGTCGGATATTGCGCAGATGGATATGCCGGTACTGGTGCGTGAGCGCCTTACCGACGTTGATCGGGCGCAGTTTGCGAAAGACTCCAACCTCTCTGATTTGCAGGAAATGGCAGCGAGTGAAAAGGCTTTTGTTGATGCTGAAATGCTCGACGAGCGGCTGATGGCCATATTCAATCCGTCCGACGACGGCAACCTTCTGGCACGATCAAACGACGGCTTTATCCGGGCATTCATGAAAGAGATTGGCGACACGGCGACAGCTGGCCTGCTGACCGAAGATGGGCGTCCAACGAAACAGCTGATTGACCGCATGCAGAATGCGATCTTTGCCCGTGCCTACAAAGACGAACGGCTGGTTAAGCTGGTATCCGAAGAGCCGGACCCGGAAATGCGCAACATCCTGACGGCTCTCAACACGGCGGCAAGCGAGTTTGCACAGATGCAGATGCTATCCGGAGACGTCCACCGGCAGGCCGTCACCGGGCTGGTGGATGGGGTGCGGTCGGTTGATGGCCTCGATCAGCAGGCAATTGCCGCGCTGCAGGATGCTATCAAGCTGGTTCGCCAGGCAAAAGACAGCGGGCAGGCAATACAGGAAGTGTTGGCACAGCAGGGATTATTCGAAGAATCCAGCAAAGAGGCAGAAGCGCTGGCGCTGTTTATCGTGGCAAACAACCGCAGCGCGAAACGCATCGGGGCAGCGTTCAAAAAGATGGCGCAGAAGATCAACGACGAGCTGCTACACCAGCAGCAGGCGCTGGGGGATATGTTCGGCGGCGGTGAGTTGACGCTGACCGACGTCCTGACCGCCGTATCCGGAGAGATCGAAGAGGAATTTGGTGAAGGCAAGGGTATGAACTTTGCCATGTTCGAATCCGCTGGCATGGGCCTCACTGAGCGGCAGAAGCTGGCCGGACGTATTGTGGCAGGCGCGCAGTCGGTAAACGAGCTGGTGGACGTCGTGTATGGCTTCCCGGCGCACACACCCGGCGTAGTTCCGGTAGCCGCTATTATGGCTTCCATTAACCGGCTGATGAAAACCGCGCCTGACGATACAGCCGCGCTGGATACTTATCAGGATCTGAACGCGTCTCTGGTGGGAAAGAACATCAAAGAGATTAAGCAGCAGTATGCGCTGGACTCTGTTTATGCGCTGCTACGCCAGGCAGGAATGCCGAGTGTGACGTCACAGGCTGACTGGTCAATGGTATTTAATCAGGGTGAACTGCTCCAGTATGCCTCGATGCTGCAGGCATTTGTCAAAGCCACCGAAATCACTGAAAAAGCGCCACTTGCAAAGCAGTTATTTCCGGCCTATTACCGTCGCCTGAAAGGCAAGCGCGTGTTCCCTGACGGCATCATGGGGATCATGCGCCTGAGCGGTATTAGCAGCTTCGCGAGTGTTTATTCAAGTCTCATGGAGTGCGCCAGCTATAAGCCACCAGCAACCCTGACACCTGACGAGGCAGGAAGACTGGCGCTTTCCAGCGTGGCGACTGGCGCAGCAATCATGGCGGATTTAGGCCTGAGTGCCGGTAGCCCGGAGGACGTTAAGGCCAGAACAGAAGCGCTGAAATCCGCCAGTGAGAAATTCGAAGCGCTGGACGAAGAGGCTGACTATTCATCCTTCCTGGGTAAGTTATTTTCTAACATGCGGTTCGCACCCGGCACCCTGAATGCGGTTGCACGCGGAGACCGACCATTGCGCGACACGTTTTCAGCAGACGACCTCGCCATGCTTGAAAAGGTGCAGGCTGTCGATCCGGATCTGGCTGACACAATCCGCAGTACCGTAAATCTGCCGGTCAGCACGGCTAAGCAGCGACTGGATGAACATGTGCAGGGGCTAATTTCCGGTTCACGTATAACGCAGGCCGACGCTGACGCTTGGGCGGACAGTATCGAAATCCATAAAGACGCGGTTAAAAGTTTTGATGGGCGATTTGGTGAAGGCACGCTGCAGCGGAATCTGAGCGACCTGTATCGCCTGACGGGCGGGAAGCTGAAAACTCTGAAGCGTATCACTTTCAAACAGCGCGGTAGAGCCAGCGCTAGCCTGGCGAATGGTGCAATCCAGTTGTCAGACCACAACGATATAAGCGTACTCTGGCATGAGGCAGGGCATCACTATGAGTACAGCAGCGCCGACCTGATGGAGCAGTCAAAAGCGTTTCTGAGGCACCGCCAGCGCAGTGAAACACTAAATACCTGGTCCTACAAAAAAGGGCAGCAGGAGCAGGGCATTGATGGCGGTTTTTCATCGCCGTATATGGGCCGCCTCTACGGTGATGGTACTATCGACAACACAACCGCGACGGAAATTATCTCAGTGGGCTTTCAGATGCTGGCGGACCCGCGTCTGATGGGCGATTCAGTCTCTTCCGGCGATGAAGTAATGGACTTTGTATTAGGCCAGCTGCAAAAGGAGCACAACTGATGGCACTCACGATCCCCATGACGCACCGGGGGCGCAGTTTTGCACTGGTGCTCGAAAGCAGTACGCCCGATCCGCAGGAGCATGAAGCCTTTAGCGTCACCGGCGACCTGAGCCTGCTGGACGTTCAGGCCATTGTGTACCTTGCCGGTCAGGCAACCGAGTATGGGCTGTGCAGCGACATGAACGCCTGTGACAGCAGTACACTTCTGGCAACCCTTAGCGCGGGTGGCGTCACCTTTGACTGGCCGGAAAGCATGATCGAACAACCCGGCGAAATTCCGTTACCGGAAGAAATCAACTGACCTAAAGGCCGCGCAATGCGGCCTTTTTTCCTTTGGAAATTACAAACTCCATACAGTCCGGCTCTTCATCAAAAAAGAGAGCGGAACCACAATGGATCAATCCCCAAACCGTAAAGCCTTTGGCGACATGCTGGCCTTTTCCGAAGGCACCAGCACACACCCGTTAACCCGTATGAATGGCTATGACGTTATTGTGACGGGGCTGGGCGAAAAGCAGGGCGAAGTCTTTACCGACTTCAGCGATCACCCGTTTGCACATCGCCGCGCAAAAGCGCTTAACAGCAATGGCCTGGCATCTACCGCAGCGGGCCGTTATCAGCAGCTTTACCGCTACTGGCCTGCCTACAAAAAACAGCTGCTTCTTCCTGACTTCAGTCCTGCCTCTCAGGAGCGCTTACTCGATCAGCTGCTGAAAGAGCAGGGTGCTTATGCTGACGTGCTGGCCGGACGCATTCGCACGGCAATTGGTAAAACCAATGATATCTGGGCCTCATTGACCGGATCGCCGTATGGCCAGAAAACGCACGCCATTGAGACGCTACTCAATGCCTACCAGAATGCCGGAGGTGTAATTACCGACTAACATCCGCGCCAGCCTTCAGGGATCGCATAGTCCACTTTTGAATAGTCGCCGCTTAACGAGTCAACATAGCGGCGGCTTTTCGGGTTTCGATCACCAGCGGGCTTAGTTCTGAAGCTGGACTTCAGCGCCTGATACGCTTCATGCAGCATTCCGCCTTTGCGTAGAAACTCTTCACCACTTCGTTCGTTCTGTGCAGCTGACGATGCGGCTGCCAATTGCTTCTGAGTATTCTGGTAAAAACCAAACTTTTTAGCTGGCGCTGACGTCTCAGGCGTTTCTGATGCCGTTCCCAGTGCGTCAGAATTTGATGGTTCCCAATTTAGTGTTTTTCTTTTACTGGAGTGATCTCTTACTTCTTGTTGGTCATTTTGACTAGGGGAGGTCTGTTCATTCTGACCAGGGGTGTTGTGGATAAAATCGTTTTTAAAGAATGCGTTAGCGATAACTCTCCGGACAATATTCTGACGTCCTGACGGTTTCAGATTTGCTTCTTTCAAAGCGTCCAGACTTGCCCGGACAAAGGATAGTGCTTTGCTGGTAAACGTGTACTTACTCGGCTTGCTGACGCTGTGATTCTTCTCGTCGCGCTGCTCTTCATAACTGAGGATTCCCAGCTTTACTGCTTCACGGTAAGCACGCTGAACGGTAGAAATGCTGCATCCAGCTTCTTCAGCCAAATTTCTAAGTGACTTGATGATGATGAAGTCGGTTGTTGAACCCGCCAGATTGCAGGCAAATTTTAAAACGCGGGTAATGCTTTTGGGTAAGGGGGAAAGTTCGATGATGTGAGTTAAATCGAAGCCTGTAATTCGGATAGATCTGTGCTCATTAATTGAGCGGAATGCGGGAAAAGTGTTGCCGGGATCGGCGCTATTAGCTACTATAGACACGTCTTAGTTCCTTGCTATAGACACTGTTGTACTCCTGTCCCACAAGATGTTCCGCTAAAAAACGTCTTGTATTTCAGTCGCTGACAGTGGGTTGCAACTTCCTGCGAAAGAAGCTGTTCGGCTCAACGCCGGTGTGGTCTCGATAACCACACAAAGTTGATAAAAATCGTCTGCGCTAACAGGCGATTTTTTTTCGTTCTCTGATCCAGCCGCTAAACTGTGTCAGTGCGCGGATGATAAACGCGATCCCGTTCCGGATCAATACTCAGGTTTTTCTTAATTTTTAGATTATTCTAAAGCGTGCCCAATTTTCGGGCACGGTTTTTCATGCCCTTTATTTTTTTGGATTAATCCACAGAAGCACAGTGTCATCGACTGCGGCAGGCCGTGTCTGAGGCAAAGTGTGCTGGTGGCCAGCGCCGATTGGCAGTGTTGCCGTGACGTTTGAGCCAATGGATTCCAGCATTGCCGCGACGATCTGCGCATCTTCCGGCGTGTCCATCCGGCACAATGCGGCCTGCTGGGCTTTATTTAAAAATAACGGCATGTTGGCCAGCGCGTCTTTCATGATGCGGCGGCGGGCTTTTGCCACGCTGCCTGCACTCTCGATCATCAGTTGCGCGTTCTTCAGCCGTTCCTCCACCTCCAGACGCTTGCCGTGCTCAATGTGAAGCGCCGACTCCAGTACGGCAGAATCACCAGACTCCAGCATTGCCGACTGGCTGCGCATCGACTCAAAGTGCTGGATAATGTCAGCCGCCTGATTCTCTGAATATCCCTTTTCCAGCAAGCCCGCGTACATCATGTCGGCGCGTTCAGTGGCCGATTCCAGTAACAGAGCTGGGTGATCCTGGCTGATATAGTTTGGATTGGTCACGTAATCGAAGCCGTGAAAGCTGGTTACTTTAGAGATGGCATTATCATCGCCGCCTGTCGCCCATGACCAGCCACCAGCACGGGATCGGTTCATGCCATCAACGATGTTGCCGGGTTCGGTATCCAGAATCTCCTGAACGTGGGTAACAATGCCGTTATCATCAACTTCCACATCGAGCGTACGGTTTGACGGCACGTTTTCCAGCGTTACTGGCTTGCCATCAATGGTGACAACTGCAAATTCTGGCAGGTTAAGCCGACCAGTTTTAGCGTAATAGGCTGCGCGCCGTCCGTGGCCGTAATAGCCGAACATTTCCCCCAGCTGAATACGCTCCTGGGTCTCAGGACTTCTGAACGTTTCGCGTACAGAGCGCAGTAGATAATTGCGATCATTCTGCGGCGTATACCGGCGAATCTTATCAATGAGTGAAAAACGATCCGTTACTGTGCGGAGTGCTTTCATGTCTTCCTCGTAATCACTGTGTGATACCCCGCAAAGCGGCGGCAGCGCTGGCGGTTGCCTGCGCGGAGGGATGGTAGAAAGGTTGTAATTTAGGGGGTTAGCGATTCTTTATTTATGGCTGGAACTAATGACCAGTGGATAATTTCACATAAGACATATTGAATTTATCAGCACGTCGCATATAGTGTGCGCGCTGCTAAAAAATCGGCAGCCAGGTTTGGAACCCTGAAAAAGCATGAGAACTGGCACATAGTGCCTTCGGCGCTACCACGTCCGGATCATTCCGGGCGTATCTATGGTGGCGTTGGTAGGGCTACCTTCGGGTAGGCCGGTTTTCTTGTGCACCGGTAGTTCCAACCCTGTCAACGTCACCACCCGGAGATTGGAACCTCCTGTAGTGACGCTTCTTTTTGCACAAGGAGCATGACATGCCAGATAACCCCGATACAACATCCCCTGCGACGCTTAGATTCGCCCACGCGATGAATGCAATTAGCCAGACCGGCAGCACTATATGCCGTCGTGCTAAGTGGGGCGACACTGCTTACCACGTATGCATGCAGCATGATGCTAACAGCCAGATGCAGTTTTTATTCATGGACGAGTCCGGCACACTGACATTTTATGATCCGACTCCTGAAGATATTACCTCAGCCGATTGGCAGGTTATTTCGTTATTACACTAATTCTCTTATTTAGCCAATTGGCTGAATATTAAAATTTATTCAGGACCATCTGGATCATTTAATTCATTCCTTGGCTGGATATGAAGTTATTAACTATATGAAAAATAAATAATAACTAACACTTATTAATTAAGGTGTTCAGCTGAATAGTGTGCAAGGAAATAGCATGTTAAAGGCAAAAAAATACTATGTCGGGAATCATGAGGACAATGGCCTTCTGCTTCACTGCGAAGGCTGTAATTTGATTCCAGAGTCTATTAAGCGTCGGAGGTTCATTGGCACCTGTTATACGGTTAATCAGGCGATGACGGTTGCCTTAGTGCATCATAGAGACGTAAAGCGCTGTCCGGCGTGCCTACAGGTACAGGGGAAAGATTATTTATGATATTCAAGGTTATGAAAAGTCAGGAAAAACACCCCTCTCTAACTTATTTTTTATCATGCTATTTTCATCAAGATTTTGAGGTGTTATTTGGCACTGCCGATAAAACCATAATTACCTCAATGATTGGGATTCATCTGACCTTTGGCTGCGACACATATATAAACAGCTAAGCTGAAAAAAAATCCCGGTCAGTAAGCCGGGATTTTTGTGAAAAACTAATTGTCGGGTGTGGTGACATAGCGGGCAAAAGCCACCAGCTCGTCATGCGTCCAGCTGGCCGGATCGGTGCTGTCAGGTGCGGATTCATTCATCATGCCACTGCCGTTTTCATCCTCCTGCGCATCAGCCTTTTTCCTGCCTTTCTCAAACTCAGCCAGCATCTTATCCAGGGTACCACCGTCCATCTTCAGTTGGTCGCTGAACAGGTAGCGCATAAACGTGTCGTTCTCCGCCAGCTTGTTGTTTGCCTGCAGCGCGTCCATAACCTGCACCATCAGGGTAATGAAGTTGGCGCGGGCGTCCATTTCACGGCTTTCCTCTTCCTGAATCGCTGTGTTCATGGAGTTAAATTGCACGACGTAGGGCCGATCATTAACCGGGTACACCTTGCCATACTTAAACGCCAGGTGGATATCGATCAGGCGGTAAATCATTTCCTGCGCGCCCTGACGCAGCCACTGCGCCCGGAGTGCCGCTTGTATGGCTGTCTGTATCCAGCCGCCTTCCCCCAGCCCGCCAGCCATTTGGTCAGCCCAGCCCAGCATAGTGGAATCAATACCGAGCGCGGCGCAAAGCTGGCGCAAGTGGAACATCACATCTTCAATGCCGGTAATGTCAGCGGGTATCGACTGCGTATCGATCGTAATCCCATTTTTACCGTCGCCCATCACTGGGATCACATGGTTCATAACGGTTGGCATGGTGTTGCCGTTCACCGCCTTTTTCTGGAGCGCTTCGCCATGGCGTTTGAGCGTCTGCGACACGGTGCGGGTATAATTTGCGCCTACCACAGGATCGAGTGAATTGGTGGTGAGGGCAATCAGACGGTCAATTTTTGCGGCGTTGTAGCGCGTGGCCTTTAGCGCATTCAGCGCGCCTACCAGATTGAGGAAGGGCTCGTAAGCGTGCGCGAGAAAGCTGGTACCGTAATTCTGTGTTTCCGTTACTTCCTTATCTTCTTCCTCTGTAAGCAGTGAATAACCACGGTTTCCGGACGTCACCGGCATCACGTTGCGCGTGGGCGTCCAGTACGGGTTTTTCATTGGAACCAAGGACCACGGCGTTGATAGGGTCCGGGTATGCGTATCCGGAGACAGCACATAATCCCCGCCAAAGCCTACCAGCTGATCCCCTTTGTAAAACTCCTGCACAAAGTAGGGCAGCGAGTAATAACTGTTTTCCAGACTGGTGATCCCTTTCCCGGAGCGGGCATAGGGGCGTACATAGGAAACGCCGAAAATCGCCATGGTCATTGCAAGTGACGGCAGGTGGCGGTTGATCATCGCCCCCAAATCATCTTGCAGTTCTTTAGCTCGCGCCGCGCCCTCTTTGTCCGATGGATCAACAGGCACGATAGAGAACGCCAGCCCTGTTTTTTTGTCCGGGGCGAGTGCGTGGCCAATGTGGATATTCAACGCGGCAGAGCATGTTGGGCTGTTAGCCATTTCCTCCAGGATGGCGTAACGCTGCAGGCGGTCCAGCGGCAGCTCCGCGCCCAGATAAAGACTGTCGCCGGCGGTTGTCATTTCTCCCGCCTTCCCTTCGTTATACGCCATAGCCGCCAGCCCGGAGCGGGACACCACGACATTTTGCCCGTTAGTCCAAGCGAGGTTTTGGGGGGCGTCAGCGGCTGCACCTCTGAATGCCTGCCTCAATGCGCCTAAAACGGACAACGCCTTTTTTTTAGTAGCCAAAGTTACACGTCCTATTTAATAAACCTTTAGAATCCACTAAATCTTATTCGCTTTATGCAATCAGGGGAAAAGTTACACAGTGGAAAATCCAGGAAACAGGGCGGTACAGGAGGCGGGATCAGTTGAAGAGCTGATCAGGCTTGTTATGCGCCTTCATAAAAAACGAACCGTCGTGGCATTTGGCGTTACCAAGCGGGAAGGCGTCAGCTTGCAGCGTGAGCGCCGTAGTGCAAATGACAACGCGATCAAGCTGCTTAATTCGCTGCCGCAGGGTTTCGACGGCAACAAACTGACCGACGAACAGCGCCGGATACTGGCGGGTTACAGCGGTGAGGGCGGTCTGGAGGGGAGCGGCGGCAGTCAGTACGAATATTACACACCGCCTTTTATGGCGGAGGGTATTTGGGATCTATTTTCCGACTACGGCATTACCAGTGGCCACATGCTGGAGCCGTCAGCTGGTACCGGCGTTTTTCAGGAGACTAAGCCAGCTGGCGCAATGATGACGTCAGCGGAGATCTCCGACACGTCAGGGCGCATTAACAAGCTGCTGCACCCGGAGGATGACGTTCGCCTGGGCGCGTTTGAGAAGCTGGCGGCATCCGTGCCGGATAACAGCTATGACCATGCCGTTGGCAATGTGCCGTTTGGCGACTCGCGTACCGGATTTGCGGAGCTCGACCCTGCTTACCGTGATGAAACCAACGTCGGTCATTACTTTGTGATGCGCACCATCGACAAGGTGAAGTACGGCGGGCTGGTGGTGCTGGTGGTTCCCAACGGCATGACCGACGGCGGCGGCAACAACAAAAAGTTGCGCGATCGAGTTTCCCGCGTCGCTGAGTTCCTGGGCGCGCACCGCATGCCGTCCGGCACGTTTGCCGAAAGCGGCACCGCGACGGTGGTGGATGTGTGGGTACTGCGAAAGCATACCGAAGCGCTGACACAGCTGGTGCATGACAGTGACGAGCAATCACTTGAGGCGGCAAGCGTCCTGTGGCCGACGTTTATTCGGGGTAAGTGGTTTGAAACTGAAGGCCGTCGCTTTGTTCACGGCGAAACTGAACGATCTGACTTCAACAACATTCTGGTGGTTAAGAAAGATGGCCAGCTGACCAATCAGGCGATGAAGGCCGCGCTGTCGCGCCGCTTTGACAGTCGGATTGACTGGGATCGGCTGGGTACACCTGCCGCCGTCTGGCAGTCGCCGGTTGAAGGCGATAAGCGTCTCATGGCAGGCGTCTGGCACACCTACGATGGCACCCGGTTTATTAAAGATGCCACCACGGCATCGAGCGGTATCGACGCGGATCGGTTTGGCGCGGCCACGTTTGGTGACTTGCAGACGAAAACGCGCACCATCAACGGCATGCTGTCGCTGGACAGCCGCGCCCTGTATGCCGCCAGCGTGGAATACCCCCAACTTTTTGACGATCGCACGCATGCGGCAATCCGCTTTGCCATGAATCAGAAGCCTGGTCACCGCTGGCGCGTTATGCGTGCTTCGATCATCGGTTTGCGCATCAATGATGCACTTAATACGCAGATGCTGGGCGGTGACGCCAGCGGCATTATTGCCGACGCTGCGCGTCTGGTGAGCGAAGAAGTAGGCCAGTACGGCACGCCGAAAGGCCTGAAGCTGGTAGGGCTGTCAGACGCCAGCGCGAAAGGCTGGCTGAGCTTCCAGGCTAACGTCAGCCGCGAGGGCGATCTGTCGGCGCTGCTGAATGGCACCATCGACCGCAGTGAGGCTGTAGCGGTTGATTTCGCCAGCCCGGAGCAGGTTGTTTCCCATCTTTTCAGCGACGTGGATCTGGTTCCTGTAGCACTGGCCGCTTTCCGTGCCGCTTTTACCGGCCAGCTACCGGAAGGTGACGAGGCGCTACTGGCGCACCTGGCGAGCTTCCCGGAAATCGCACTCGATGGCAACGGCAATATCATGCCGATGGCACGAGCCACCAGCGGAAACGTGCGCGGTAAAGTCTCCCGCCTGGCGGCGCTGATCGACGACGCGCCGGACGGTCCGGTAAAGGCGAACTATGTCCGCCAGCTGGAGACCATCAACGAGAAGCGCAATCACACGCCGATTGAAGACATTACGGTTAACCTGAATGCCCGCTGGCTGGACCGTCGCCTGATCAAAGAGTTCCTGATCGAGCAGGGCTTTGATGATTTCAAGTACACCCAGGATCTGGAAAACGAGAACGGCTACCTGACGGCTGAAGATAACTATTCAGGCAAAGACGGCGTTTTCTCTGGCTACCAGGTGCGATCTGTTACCAGCAAGGGTGGCGTGACCGAGTTTAAGCGCGCCAGCTTCAAAGACGGCTATTACAACCAGCTGGAAAACTACCTCAACGGCGTGAAGCCTCGCGGGGTTAATGCCAACGTCTACCTGAAACGTATCAGTGAGCTGGAGACACATTTCAATGACTGGCTGCGCACGCACCCGGACGTTGAAAGCGTTGTCAGTGACTACAACGACGCCTTTAACGGCTATGTTCCGTTTGAGCATTCGTCTGCCTCGCTTCAGCTGCAGCAGATCAGCGGAAAGCGTACCCCACTGAGCTATCAGAATGCGGAAGTCCGGCGCCTGTCTGAAGACGGCCGCGGCATCATGGGCTTTGGCACAGGGCTGGGTAAAACCACAACGGCGCTGGCGCTGGAAGCCTACAACTATGAGGTTGGACGCAGTAAGCGCACCGTCTATGTTGTGCCAAAAGCGGTCCTCCAGAACTGGTATCACGAAGCCCAAGGCTTCTACAGCGCCGAGGCCTTCCAGAACATCCTGTTTGTGGGCCTGGATGAAGTGCGCGGCGAAGATGGCCAGATTATGCAGGCTCAGGAGCGCGACGAGAACAACGAGCCGAAACTGGATAAAGATGGCCAGCCGGTGATGCGTAACGTGGTGAAGGAGTCCGCGGCCGCAACCGTGCTTGAGCGGATGAACATGATCCCGGTTTCCAACTACCGCGCCGTGGTAATGACCAAAGAGCAGTTTGGTGATATCCCGATGCGCCCGGAGACGATTGAGGAAAACTCCAGCCAGGCGGTCTTTAACCAGATTGAGAATGGCCGCACGGATCTGATGAAGTCTTCACACCGCGCCGCCACGTCCCGTAACAAACTCCGCGATAAAGCCGCTGATACCGGCACGAAGAAAAAGAGCCAGATCCCCTACTTTGAGGATATGCACTTTGACAGCGTGATCGCAGATGAAGGGCATAACTACCGCAACTCACACAGCGCCGGACGTGAGGCGGGCCAGCTGGCTTACCTGCCTAATCCGTCCGTGTCCAAGATTGCCCGCGATATGGCCGTCAAAAGCCAGTACATGATGAAAAAGTACAACGGCCGCGGCGTCGTTATGCTGACTGCAACCCCGCTGGTTAACTCCCCGATTGACGCCTTCAACATGCTCTCACACGTCGTGTCGCTGGATGAATGGAAGGCCATGGGGATCCTGACGCCGGATGATTTCGTGCGAGTGTTTGGCGAAACCGAATCCGTGACGGTGCAGAAAATTTCCGGCGAGCTCGAGGACAAGCAAGGGCTGGTGGGCTTTAAAAACCTTGATGGCCTGCGCGGCATCTTCCACCGCTGGACCACGCTTAAGTCGGCAGCTGACGTGAAAGACAGCGTGAAAATCCCAGGTCTCGACGAGAAAACCGTGGGCGTGCCGATGACGCGTGACCAGAAGGAACTCTATGAAGAGCTTCGCCTGCGCGCCAGCCGGATCGGGCAGAAGGAGACCGTGCAGGATAACGGCGACGGCACCATGTCCATTGTGCAGAACGAAGAGGATTTCATTTTCTCCGTTATCCGCGATATGGATAAGGTGGTTATCGATCCGGACCTGTATCGCTCCGCTATCACGTTTCGTTTCCGCGAAGAGGATCTGGAGCTAGCTAAGCTGGTGGCCCGTGCGCTGCCGGGTGAAGCGGGCGGTGAGCTGCTGGCCGGTGACGATGAAGAGACGGCAGAAGATGCAGAAACCGGCCTGACCGACACGCGCACAAGCAAGGTAGTCAAGACCACGCTGAAGAATCGCGGCGGCGTCGTGGAGCTGGTGGTGAGCGACACGCTGGAACAGCAGGTACTGTCTGCGATCGCTACTGCCGGTATCAGCATGCAAAACGTCTCACACCCGGTACCGCCAAAGTATGCTGCGCTGATTGAGAATCTGAAGGCAGGCATGCCGGACGGCAAGCAAATCATCTTCATGGATGAAAAGTCGCAGCACAACAAGCTGCGCCGCATTATCGCAAGCGCCCTGGGTATGCAGGAACAGCAGATCGGAGTTATCAACGCCACGACCGTTGCCAAAGCGTCCGGGGTGAAGGTAAAGCCCGTGAAGAAACCGGTTGAGCCGGTGGAGAAGGCGGACGGCAGTTTCAAAGACGGCGCGTGGGATAAGTACTATCAGGAGCTGGCGCGCTATGAGGACTATCAGGCCGCGCTGAGCGATGCATCATTGGCCGGGATGGAAGGTATCGCCGCCGATTACAACGAAGGCCGCACGCCGATCATCATCTGCAACAAAAAGGCCGAGGTGGGGATCAACCTGCACAAAGGCACCGCCGATACACACCATCTGACACTCCCTTGGACGCCAGCGAGTATCGATCAGCGTAACGGACGCGGCGCCCGTGTCGGTTCCGAGCGCGACACCATGCGCGTGCATTACTACTGTGGCAAAGGGTCATTTGACGAGTTCCGCCTGGAGACGCTGCAGCGTAAGAAAAACTGGATCAACGACGTCATGAAGTCCGACGTTTCCAGCATCAAAAACGGCGATGTAGAGTCGAAAGAAGAGCAAAGCCTGCTGCTGGCCGCTAACCCGGAAGAGCGCCGCGCCCGTGTTGATGCACAGCTTAAAGCTAAGCGTGACGCCGAACGCCAGCAGGCGGAGCGTGAAGCGACCGCGGCGCTGGATATCTACCTGAAAGCAAGCGTGGCCGCCGCCACGCCAGCGGAAGTGCTTGAAGAGAATATTACCCGACTGTCAGCCGCTTTTGATGAAATTAACGGCGATATCGACGGCCTGCGTGAAACAGTCACCGAAGCCGAAGCGGCATATAACCTTGAGGTTGAGAAGTACGGCAAGCGGTCTGCTGATAACTGGCGCGGGCAGGATCGTCGCGTGGCGCGTGCAGAGCTGCGCGAAGGCCTGGCGAAGCAGAAGAAGCTGGAGCAGGAGCTGAACGGCGCACGTAAGGCGCTGACACGCTCTAAAAGTGCCGCCAGCACCATAAAGCGCTCACGCGGTGAAGTTGAGCGTGCGATTAAGTCCGGCGTACTGGAAGTCGATCCGGACGTGCTGCGCGCACCTGAACAGTACATGAAACTGCCTGACGGCCAGCTGGTGCGTATCGGGGCGTGCTATGAAATCTGGATGAGTGACGATAAGCAGGAAAAGGGCGTATTCCAGATCCGTAAATTCTTCCCAGAGAAAAATACCGTTGAGGTTGAGCTGATCCACAAGCCGCTGCGCTGCTATACAGGCCCGAATGTGGGGGGCTTTGCTGAAATGCCTTCTGCGCACGTTGGCGATCGCGTGGATATCACAACCGACCAGGCTAAAGCGCTCCAGAAGGCAGCAAAGGGCATCGAGCCGATAGCACTGGCAGACACGCTGAGCCGTGCTGATTTCTACGCCGCGATTCATGCGGGCGTCCTGAACGTGCGCACGGACGGATGGCTGTACCGTGATGATGCTGGTCAACTGCAGCTTGCTTACCTGAACGGAGCCATTAGCGCAAGTGACACCGTGAAAGCTGAAGCATGGATGTATCCGGATCTCAGTGACGAGCAACTGAAGCGCGAGCTCTACCAGTACAGCGTGGAGAAGAATATCTACGCTGCGCAGGGCTTCTTTAAAGCGATGTTTGGCGCTAACTACGACACGGCTTTGCAGGCCTATGGCACACAGGCGGGCATGGAGGACGTGGTTAAAGTCTTCAATAAACTGGTGGCAGAATTTGAAGCGAACGATCCGGCAGGGCGTAAAGTCGCCGGCGCAACCGATAAAGAGGCTCATTCAGCCTTCCTGGGGGCGCAGAATGACCGGTACTACTGGAGCAACTGCATCAGCGTGCGTCAGTTCCGTAGTGGAATGGAAAGTTTCTCCAATCGCAAAGAATACGAAGGGATGTTTGATCAGCTGCGTGATGCAATGGCTGACGGCAAGATGAAGGCTATCAAATCACTCACGGAGCAGTACGCCGCCGCCGCGCTGCAGCAGTTCCATCAGCTTGACCAGAGCGATATTCAGGCGGGCATAGCGACGCTGCTGGTGAAATCAAAGTTTGATGCATTCACCGGCATTGATAGCGCTGCCACCGTCACCGAGTCACCTGCGGCAATTTATCTTCGTGCCGGCGTTTCGCTGGGCGCGCTGGATGAATCAGGGATCAGTGCAGATACGTTTACTTCCTCCAGCGCAATCAAAAGGCTTGTGGGTGAGACGTACGCGTACCTGGAGCGGATAGAGCGGGGGGAATACCGGGATTATGCAACAACGTGGGACGAGTACAAGGCGCTAATGACCGGCAAGCTGTCGGCTGAGGAAGTTAAGGCACGCCGCGAAGAGGCAAGCCAGCGTGCTACGGCCGCGGCAACAACAGTGCGCACTGAGCAGGCACAGAAGCAATCCGATGGCTTCCAGGTCATGAAAAACGAGCTGGAGCTGGTGGCTTCGCGTAAGTGGAAAAACCGCACCTTTAAAATCGACTTTCCTGCTGGTGGTGCCTACGTGCTGACGGATACCAGCGATAAGCCGGTACTCAAGCGCAAAGCGGTGCGTGACCTGATCAAAGAGAAATACGGCGCGAAATTCTGGAACTTTGAAGAAGACCCTGTGGCCGGAAACGAGTTCACACAAGCCGCATGGCTTATCCCTTCCTCACACGATCTCGATGCGTTACGCAACGACATTGTTAACGCATAATTCAGGAGCGGCCCCGCGAGGGCCGTATAACATGACGACACTGATTGATACCATCAAACCAACCGAGACGTACATTGAAAGCCTGCTGCCCCTGGCGCTGGACGGACGCACTGAAGAGGCGTTTTTAAAGCATTATCTGGAAAACTTAGTAAAGCGTGCCAGCAGTGCAAGGCTTGCATACCGCGCCTTTGGTCCATGGTGGCCTGCTATTAAAACGCTATTACTGGAAAGATCAGTTACTAAATTTGGTCAGGTAGTAGAAAGTGATGTAGCCGAAATATACTCGCTCTCGCGGCCAGCACTCACGGTAGTTGCAGCGCATCTGTATGCCGACGAGCGTATAGAAAATGACGCTATATACAGCGCAACTCACCTGCTGCCCGTAATGCCATCAGCAGACGATACGGAACCATATACCTACGTCAGCTATGATGAATCGATAGAGAAAAGAAGATTTTAGGAGACACAGTGCCACGAGAAAACAAATACCTGAAACTGGAGGAACTGGAAGCCTATGCATTTGCCGCGGGTGCAGAACTGGAATTTTACTCCCCTACAGGGGTTTTTACGATGCGCGACCGGCAGGACAAAAATACATGGGTTTGGGTGATAAATCCCTATACGAAGCAGAGGGTTATGAAGGTTCGAGAGCTGGATAAAACCAGCTGGTTGATTGCACTTGATGACGCGCTATCGCGCCTGAAAAGCGCCGATGAAGCCTTGCCACAGGTGAAAAGTAACAAAAACTTTTCTTAATCGTTGACTGAAAACTAGAAAAGCCTTAGATTCTCTTAAGCCGCTTATGTGGCGCCCAAGAAAAAGCCCGACCATATGGCCGGGCTTTCGCATATTGCAGGGGTTCTGTTTGGCGACGTACACCCCTGCACACAACGAAGAGAATATAACATGAAACATTTTGCGCAGCGTGATTTTGTTAATACCACTCCAATCAAAGCAACCGAGGCCTCAAATGCGCCTCTGGCTAATGTAATTGGCAAATTCATCACACTTTGTCTGAGCACCATCGGCCTAGTCTACAGCCTCATGCTGATGTGGATCGCTCACCAGTAAGCTGATAAAGGCCTGTAATCTTTATCTTTGAAAGATATAAATTACAGGCTTGTTTTTTCCCGTCCCAGCGTTAAAAATACCCCCGACGCGAATCCACCTTTTAGAATACTTAATCATCGGTTGGCAATTTCGGATATGCGCTTCAGTGAAGAGTGGTTGCACTCCTATAAAAAAAACCAAAAAACCCGCAGCAAGACAGCAGATAAAACTGCTTGCGCTAAGTCGGTAAAATCCGGCAAAGCGTCCGCCTGGTTAGCGGCAGTAATTGAAATATCGGTTCACGCTAAGGCGCTGGCCGCTCTCGTCAAAAACCCCGACCTGCGCAAAGGCAGGCATGAGCATTACGATCAGGTTCGAATATTTGACTATTTCTACCGCACGGACAGGGTTATTTACGACCATCTTTTTGCCGTACCTAACGGAGGATTTCGCCTTAAATCAACCGCAGCAGCAATAGAGGCTGAAGGCGCAAAGCGGGGCGTTCCGGATATGTCACTGGAAATACCGGCAGGCGTCTATCACGGGATGCGAGTAGAGCAGAAACACGGTAAGCGTATGCCTTCAGAGCATCAGGTGGAGTGGATGCGCCGCCTTAAGGCACAGGGGTTTTACGTTCTTTTATCATTTTCACCTGAAGAGACGATCAGGATGATTGAGCAGTACGCAGTTCTGAAGGCGGGCGAAATAATGCCAGCGCATGAAAATGACGGATTCTGGAGTTAACGAGTGCTTTTTGATGCGCAATTCTTTTCTGGATGCCCCACGTTTGAGCAATATGCGCGCCGGACCAAAACGCGTATTAGCTTAGGACGGGGGCTTTCAGTGTTTGCCGAACTGGCTTTGGAAGTCGGCATGTTCAGGGTACCGAAAGGGGAACTTATGGCGCAGAGCGGCATGAGTAGTCGCCAGCTGAATTATTTCGGCGGCGTAAAGGGTGTCAGTTACATCTTACGAAAATCATTTACAGAAGGACGAGCACGCATGACGACGGCACAGATTGAGGGTTTAAATAAAATTGGAATCGGTGCCATTACGTGCTGCTATCGTCAGGCCATGCTGAAAATGAAAGAAAACCCTGAAATGCTGATGCGTCGAGAGGCATGGGAGGCGGGGTATTTCGTGTCTCTGGAGCAGGAGCATGAAGGTGACGACGTGCTTATACTGACCCGTCCGGATGGCGGTATCGAAATGCACGATCTGAGCATTGACGATATGCGGCTAAATGACTGGGTAGTTATTCACTGATGGGCCTCAATACGCCACTTCATTACCATTCGGTCTGCTACATGGGCGATAACGGCAAGATGCGTTCCGGCGTAGTCCAGCTGGCTACGCGCCAGATTTCACGTCCGACGCTTCATGACGTCCGGCTGACGCTGGGCTTTGATGAAAACGCCGTCCTGGTGTCTCATAGTTACCTGGGGCGCATGTCGCAGGCAGAGTATGAAAGTGGCGAGATCAAAAAGCCGTCGCTGCTGCTGCACGGGCTGCTGCTTGTCATAGCTGTCACCTGTGTTCTAATTATCCTCAGACTGGCTTAGCCTCCTGCTGGTGGCTGAGTAAACAACTCAGCCACCATTACCCTCCTAAAACGTTTAATAAATTCTAAGAAAACTCTTAGACAGTGGTTAATTTCGAGTTATCATCCGCCGCAAATAACTCGCGGAACTGATACCACCTTATGACTACACTCGCCCCAATCCAGCAGCTGCAACAACTTCCAGAATGCACCGTTGACGACGACGTTTTGCACCAGTCCTTTGTCACCGCTTATGGCCAGCTTAATTCGATCAGAAAGCGCCTCACGCTCGATGACCTGGAATTGCGACTCCTGAACAACTGCACGAACGCGTTGGAGCAGATCCAGATCGATATTGGCCTGCGCCTCAACCATGAAGCCGATACTTATAATTTGATGGCAGACGCCCTGGAGCAGGCGGAAGAGCAGCTGAACTCGGATTCAGCGCTGCACGGCGAGATAACGAAAATCCGCCTCGATGCGCAGAACGCCATTGAAGAAGCCAGAGAAGCGGCAGAAGCAAAGGTTTCAGAGGCTGAGAACCGCGTGATCAACGCAGAAAACGCCCGTGATGGTGTTAGGTCCGCACTGACCACCGCACAGCTGGCGCTGGCCACGCTTACTCAAGAGCATGCCCAATATCGGCGCAAGCACCCTGAACGTCTGGCGCTGGATCTTAATGAGCGTGATAAGACCATTTCGCAGATGCGCGCCGACCGCAAGAAAGAAAGCGCAAAGCGTCAGGAGTTGCAGAGCAAACTGAATATCGCAGATAAGGTCGTCGGCACTGAGCGCCGTCTGCGCGCTGAGACAGCCAATGATCTGCTGAAGACGACTGCCCTGTACAATCACATTAAAGAGCGCGTTGATTTTCACGATGGCCGGGAAGACGTGCAGCAGTTTCTGCTTCAGCTGCCGGACGGCACCGGCGACGTGGGCTGTTACATCTACAACTTCCATTTCGGCCTGAGCGTCTTCCATGGCATCCGTGATGTTTCCATTGAGACGGCTGATTTCCACTTCCAGATCCGCACTGCAATGATGCTGGCGATGGACGTTGTGCCGGGTGTGTGGGGCAATCCTGTATTCCGTCTTCTGCCTGACCTTTTGCCTATGTGGGACACAGCAATCAACGATGAGCTGCATACGCGCATTATGAAGCGTCTGGCAATTGACTTTCCACGTGTCCACCAGCGCATTCTGGACGGCCAGGCCGCGCCATTGTCAGAGCTGGCTATACCAACGCGCATCCTTAACGTACTGACTAAAGCGGGTTATGAGTGTGTGGCAAACGTTGCTGGCGAGTTACCGGGCAAACTGGCGCTAATGAAGGGGCTGAGTGAAGCCTCAGAAGCGGAGATCCGCGCTGCAATAAATAGCTGGTGTATCAGCTGGTCTAAAGCAAACGGTGACATTGAGAACATCAAAAACCCGAACATCAAACGCCGCTGATATCCCCGCAATTCGCTTCCATAAGCTGGCTTTGAAAATCTAAGAGATTTCTTAGATTTTCATTGATTCATAACTCTGCTTTGTGTACATTTCGGGGTCTGACGCTCAGTGG
>Ga0265797_10004650_pt1 | contig 20767 bp, 17 predicted proteins | sample P2T30metagenome_FD_192433 | JGI IMG/M metagenome (GOLD analysis project Ga0265797, IMG submission 192433) | Plant litter microbial communities from East Loma Ridge, Irvine, California - P2 T30 | ecosystem: Environmental > Terrestrial > Plant litter > Unclassified | place: USA: California...
CTGAAGAAGTAAGAACGATAACTTAGCCAGTCCATCTTCCATTGCTAACAGTATTCGCAGGTTGCTCACGTCAAGCAAGTACTCTGACCTCACCATCACTTGTGGTAGTGACACCTACAAGGTCCACAAAGCTATCGTGTGTTCACAATCGACCTTCTTCGACAATGCCGACAAGTTTGGCGGCAAAGAAACGACAGAGAACAAAGTCGATCTTCCCGAGGACGACCCGGCGGTGATCAAGCTCATGGTGCAGTATATCTACGAAGGCGACTACGACCCTCGTATGCCTCCGGACAGCAGCATGAACGCTGCCGGTGTATGGACGCTAGGTGTAACAAAAGACGGAGCACACCACTATTCCTTTCCGCACACTTGCACTAGCGAGTGCCGTGACAAAGTTGATTACGATGATGACGATGATGAAATATGAATTTTCGTTGGGCCTCTCAGTCTCGTCTGCCCGCACCATCAATGCAAGAAAACTACCTGCAATTTCAAGTGCAGCAAATTCATCTGTCAATTGTGCATCAGCCAACAATCACCCGCCGGCGACGCATCCCAGCTGCTCTTGCAATCTCAAGTCTTCACAGTCGCCGACAAATACGACCTTCCGACACTCAAAACACTGCGCACAGCAAGTTCGTACGGGCGGGCGTGCACTGAGTACTGGGACAGCGAGCCCTTTATCGCCGCCGCAGAGCACGTCGTCGTGAATACTCTGGACACCGATCAAGGCCTTCGCAAGACGGTACACACGACCCTGGCCCAGTACCCGGGACTTCTGAAGAAGCCAGGCGTGCAGACACTGCTTAGCAAGCACGCAAGGTTTGCTTTCAATGTGCTCAAGAGGCAGGGAGAAGAGATGGAGCGACAGGCTGAGGAGATAAAGAGATTGAGAGGGTCCAAGTAAAAGGGTGAGCAAATCCGCGAGACACACTTTTGAGCTGGAATTTGTGGTGCGAATAGGGAGATTCAACGAGCATGAAATCGATTCGACTTTGCTTGGGGAGAGCAAAAAGCATCCAGTGCGACCTGACATACTACACAGCTTTGTCAGGCCTGATAGGCACAGTTCGGTGGCCTGCTTTTTCTCATCAGACAAGCTCGAAACACCGCCTTAATGCTATAAACCACCGTACTTTGGCGTTTCACGGGGCCGTGGCTCCCTTTTATGCCGCGTCGTAGCGACTACGTAAAGTGCATGTCTTTCTTCTGCTTCCCATACATGCTTCCAAGCGGTCTTTTTCGAGAGGGCCTCCGGGCATGATATGACCGTGTCATTCACCACTTGCATAGCTACAATACCTACCTTACCAACACACAAATGTAGCAAACAGCGCAAGGCAGGTTTAACGTGCCGGATGACAATCTAGCTGAGGCCAAGCTCTTGATACAGTATCATCAAAAGGGGACAATTACGACAGGTAGCCGACAGAAAGTCGAAAGCAGCTATTTACTGTTCGGAAAGTACCCATAGTTTTCTGCGCCCACAATTTCACCCAATAGCATACGACCTCAGATAGCTGTGACATATTAGACACGATGTGTATCGAAAGACCAAGCAACTGGACGCGACTTAGACTTTGCGACCATGATTCGCGGTGAGGGTCGACATGACACGGGTGGATGAGCGAGATGACAGCAGTTAGAATGAACGTGACGAAGAAAAGAGGACGAGGCCGCAGCTGGCAAGAACGAGAACCATGTCAAACGTGATTGGGGAGAAAGCATAGATTCATTTCCAGATATCCAGTCCCTCAGCTTAGCAATTCTGTTGACAGCAAAACGCAAGATACATAATGGCAAGATTCATACTACAACCAATGAGATAAGAGAGATATGCACCATTTGAAGACGTTCCAACGCCTGATCACATTATTCCCATGCGAGATGATGAACCCGTACATACATCCTAGCAGCCACTAGTCACTCCATTCCAGAAGACGACTAAGCAAGCTTACTCGCGGGCAACGCGTGCCTTGAACTCGTCAAACAGCGACTCCATCTCGGTAGCGACGAAGTCCTCAATCTCGTGCTCAAGCTTCTCAAGCTTGGTCCCAGTGCGGCCCGCAGCATCCTTAGCCTTCTTGTACTCGCCCTCGATGCCCTTCTCAACGTCAGACAGCGAAGGGATGGTGATGCGGTACTCCTTCTCTTCCTCCTCGGCAGCCTTGACGGTGTAGCCGCCCTGCTCGACAATGCTAGAGTAGTTGGACGCACCACCGCCGTTCCAGGCGAGGATGTTCTTGGTGTTGCTGGGGACGTCTGAGAGGGCACCGACGGTGGCGATGGAGATGAGGTTGGCCTTGAGCTTCTTGGGTGTGATGTCGGCGACAGCGAAGGCAGAGTCTTTGGAAGGCTGGAGCGACAGGAGGTAGGCGAGGAGACCAGCAATGTGGGGCGAGGCCATGGAGGTACCGGAGATGGTGTTGGTAGCGTGCTCAGAGCCGATCCAGGTGGACAGGATGTTGAGACCGGGAGCGAAGATGTCGTTGCACTTTCCGAAGTTGGAGAAATACGCGCGCTCGTCTAGGAGAGTGGAAGCTCCGACGGTGACGGCGTTGGCAGCAGCGGCAGGAGAGTAGTTGCAGGAGTCGGCGTTGTCGTTACCGGCAGCGACAGCGAAGTGGATACCAGCATCGACGGCGGCGTTGACTGCGAGATCGAGAGTGGTGGACTTGCCGCCGCCCAAGCTCATGTTAGCGGCAGATCCCTTCCAGCCCTTTTTCTTGCCGTCCTTGGCCTTCTTCTCGGTGTCCTTGTGCGCCTGAACAGCGTACTCGACGCCCTTGACAACGTCCGACATGGTACCCGAGCCGTTAGAGCGGAGCACCTTGACGGCGTAGACGTTGGCCTTCTTGGCGACACCGTAGCGCTTTCCAGCGACGGTACCGGAGCAGTGAGTGCCGTGACCGTTGCCATCCTCGTCAGCGTCTCCGCTGGGGATGGTCTTGCCCCAGTGGGCGCGGCCCTCAAAGTCGACGTGCTTGTAGTTTGTACCGGTGTCAATGACGTAGACATCGACACCCTCACCACCATCGGCGGCATACAGGTACTTGTTCCACGTGCCGAAGCTCAGCGAGTCGCGGTGGGAGATACGGGCAAGACCCCATGGGGCGTTCTTCTCTGTCTCGTGCTCATCGTCGCCGAGAGTGTGGACCTCTGAGTCGCGCTCGATGTAGTCGACCTAGCATGGATTAGCCTTGCTGCACATTGAGTACCTGAGTACCTGAATAGCGTCACGTGTGGTTGCGGTGGCGACAGATGGCGTGCGCGTGCGCAGAGCTGCCTGCGGAGATAAGCCCAGCCACGCGTATCGAAGCTGTGTGACCAGCTCGAGCTCGCGATAAGCTGTACGGCGCTATCTGCGAGCTATGCACATCGCTTGGAACAGCTTCCAGATGAAGATGCGGAGCTCGAATCGTGTTCGTCTCGTGCGGCGAAGCTCGTAATCAGGCAGCCACCGCTGTTCTGACAGTGCGGCACAGTGCAGGAAGCTCATCTGAACGCCGCCGCAACCAAGCAGTGTGAACGGAAAGTGACTTACGTCTGGGTGCCTTCGGATGGCCTCGATTGTCTCGTCGTCAAAGTGACCCGAATATCCAACCATGCCACCGATGATGTTGTATGTGTGCTTGAGACCATCGAAGATCTCGGTTGTCACAGGAAACTGTGATCGCTTGCGCAGCTCCATGCGCTCGTTGGAGCTCTTTGTATGGATGCTCTGGACCCAGTCATGGTGCTCTTTGGCGGAGCTCTCCTTGACGTGCTTCTTGAACACGACCATGTAAGAGTTGGGCACCTCCTTCGACTGTGTCGATGAGAGAATGGGCGCCGCATCCTTGTGAATGGTGCCGACTTGCAGCATGGGCGAGGCGACGGCAAGCGCCGGGAGCAGGGACAAGGCTGAGTACCTCATGATGGCGGCAGGCTCGCACAGCAAGCTCTAGTGTTGTAGATAGGGTGAGCAAAGAGAGATGATGGAGAAAGAGATGGGTGTTGTGGGAGGAGAGGAGAGTGGGAGAGTGAGACGAGGCCGGAAGCTGGGTTGTAGCTTCCTGTTATCTACGCGCACCGGCCAGATCGAATGACGCATGACCTGTGATGGGCTGTGCTAATGAGGCTGGGGAAGCGCTAGGCTCAAGGCATCACTCTTGCACGCGTCCGCCAGGAACACGGCTTCTGGTATTTAGGATTTGATTATTGACGTGAAACTCTGATATCTTGGTCTAACAATTAGGAGAGAGCGTCCCTTCGAGCCTTCCTATTGATTCTGAGAGCTCTTGCTGCGAGTGTTCTGTTGCTCTTGCTCTCATCCGCAGGTCACGCCTTCCTCGTTTGGGCGTAGGCCGGAAACAGAAGGCGCGTGAACGCCTCACGCGTGAGACAAACACCCAGGTAGCTATAGATAAGGTTATGCTGGGGAAGACGGTGCACACCATCTCACAATATTGTATAGCAAGCACGTGCTTCTTGAGTGAATAGCGACAACCTTCTCGTTGTTAGGTCGTTAATCGTGGTTGTGTTCTAGTTGTTGGTCCTGCAGCTGTCAGCTGGAGCCCTGCATCTGTATAGCTCTTCTGGAGCATCTCGATCTTTGCACAGGTACACATGTGCCTAGTTAGACTCGCAACATTACACGCTTTGGACGTTAAACGCTGTGAGAAACCTGAGCGGTCGTGTATTCGCGCGTATACTGCAACACAGCGAGGGTCGGCCTGATACCGATTTAGCAACAACCACGCCCGCAATTGCCTGTGCTTCTATGTATGCGCCGACGTAATCACTACAAGCGATAGCACCACACAACTCCTACTCGGGGCCAGTCACTCCATGAAACTCAAGTTTGATGTGGCAAACCCAGTCCCCAAAGACATGATTGTGCTTTTCCCCTCCTCACAGATCTCCCCCTCACACTCCCGCAGCGGCCTCGACTGAAGATGGCGACGCGGCCGCATAGATCCTCAACGGCCGCCTCGAGACTCCCGGCTACGAACAATCAGGTCGCAGAGCTCAGCGGTCTCACAGATGAGCTCACCAAAGCCGCCGACACAACTCCGCCGACCGCCGAAAACCTCCAGAGCCAGAGCAATGCCCTGCGCCGCATGCGCCAGCTGCTCATCGACTCGAAAGAACAGACCCACGTCAAAGATGCCTTTCGACAGGTACAGGGCTTCGAGACGCTGCTTCTCACCCTTCGCTCCCTCGCCGGCTTCTACAACCCCGCCCGGCTTTCTCCGACCGATCGCGCCAACTTCTTCGAGGTGATCAAGGCTACGCTGGACGGGCTGTCAGACGCGCTAAACGAGCACGCGGGCAACAGGCGATTCTTTGCGAAGAGAGTGGAAGACGGCGGCTGGGGTGCGCTGGAGCAGGCGCTGGGCAGCACAGGCATATTTGGTGGCCAGTCCGACAACAGACGGGACGATGCGGGCCAGGAGCAGCTGTTCGGCTGCCTCTTCGCCTTCGCTCTGGGCGAGGAGGCTGTGACACGCATATTTCGCGACATCGACAAAAAGGTCGAGGAGGCGCAGGCCCAGCTGGAAGGAGCGTCCGGGGCAGGCGATGACGAGGGCGACACACCAACTGAGATCGTCGTGTCCAGCCCACGGTCAACGTACAGCGACTCCGAAATCGACCTCGAATCACTGCGGGGCCAGATACGGAAAATCTTCAGCGGCAGCGAGGTCCTCCAGAACTCAGACATCGTCCCCACCATCCTCCACTTCTGGCAGGGCCTGTCTGGAGGAGACGCGCCAGGCACCAAGTCGAAGCCACTGTCAATATCAGTGCTGCTGGCCATCCTCGAGATCACCACGCTCTCTGCCTACAACAAAGCCGCCCTGCACGTCACTGGCATACTCGGCACCATCCTGCCCCTATTATTCGACAACAAGTGTGGCCCTACAGAATCTGGTCTGCTGCAGGAGCTCGCCGATAGCCTGATTGAACATGGCATCAACAAGCTGGATGACGCATATTACCTGTTGCGCAGAGCTGCATCATCTGATCAGGCTGCTGAGTACCTACTGCGCGGCCTGAAGTCGTCCCGAAGCCCACCTTTCATACAGTTTGACTTGTCTTTGCATGGCTTCAGTGCCGTTGAGCTCCCTGACATTGGGCAACCATTTCCACCAGTCTCTCCTGGCAGCGGCTACACCTTCGCTACCTGGATGCGCGTGGATAAATTTGACTCTTCGTGTCACACGACCCTCTTTGGCGCGTACGATGATACACAGACGTGCTTTCTGATGGCTTATCTGGAGAAAGATACACGATGCTTCATCCTACAGACTTACATGGGCCATGCATCTGGCGTTGTGCCCAGCGTGCGCTTCAAGAAGGCTCCTCGTTTCATAGAGGGTAGGTGGTATCACATCGCTGTCGTTCATCGAAGACCCAAAGCTATGAGCCTGGGCTCGCCGAAAGCTTCGCTCTTCATCGATGGCGAATTCACCGAGACTATGAAGGCACATTACCCGTCACACCCGCCGGTGCTGGAGAGCAGCCAGGAGAGCTTCGCGTCGCTGTCATCAAGTGTTTCGAAGAACAACATTCTTGCCTTCCTAGGCACACCACGTAATCTTGCTCCTCGACTTGGGCGCAATGTGCTTGCCTCCAAGCTATCTGTAGCGTCTTTTCACCTATTCTCAGACTCTCTTTCGGACGAGCTGATCGCTGTATATCACAAATTGGGTCCACGCTACTGTGGCAATTTTCAAGATCGACTAGGTTCATTCCAGACATATCGCACTTCTGCTGAGCTACATGTATACAACGAGATACTGCATCCTGGGAGAGAGGAGCGTTCGGAGATCGTGGCGGCCATCCGCTCAAACGCGAGCCAGCTCATGCCAGAGTCGAAGATTTTACTGAGCTTCTCACCCAGCTCAGTGATGGACGACGATGACAGAAATGCGATCGACGAATCTCAACTCATTCGTTCTTTGTCAAGAGATTCTGCCAGGACACTACACAAGTACACCAGGATGCACAGCACGCCACTGATCATCAACGCTGCGGTACCCTCGGTCAATGACGCCCTATCGCAAGCTCGCGGCTTTGGCCGGCTTTCTGGCGATCCTGTTGTGGTAGTGCCCCAATCGCTCGACGACGCCATATGGCGCATAGGCGGTTGTGTTGCTGTAGGGCTAAAGCTTGTTCACACTGCAGAGTCACTCGACTCAATGCTTCGCGCTGTCAAGATTCTGCTTGAAGCTGTTGGCGGCAATTGGCGCAATTGCGAGGCTATGGAGCAGCGCAACGGCTTTGCTGTACTAGCGGAGGTCTTGCGCCAGAAGATCGGCTTTGCGCTTGGTGGGCTTGTCATGCGTAATCCATCTTCGCTTGACGTGACTTCTGAAGCTTGCGAAAGCTTCATCAAGAAGCTTCTCGGTGAAGTACTCCAGTTTGTTGGTTATGACGAGAAGCGGCCCACAGAATCACTCATCATCAACCCACTCGCCTACAGGGTCCTACTAGTCGACCTTGACATATGGCGAAGAGCTACTTCGATCGATACTCAGAAGCTTTACTACCAGCAGTTTATTCACTTTGCGAAAGGCAGTAAACACCATCACTACAATGCCAAACGCTTCCAACGGATTCGTATGTTCCTGAACGAGATGCCCTGTTCGATCTACTAACTTTCTGTAGGGGTAGTTAAGCGACTGACGGACGCCTTGAAAGGCGAGAGCTTCAACCCAGAGACCTTCAAATTGTTCTTGGAGGCATTCAAAGCACTCTTACAAATCAACTTCAACGGCGAAAATGCTCGATCCCTGTCGTTGTTTGTCACCTATTCTCTTCACGATAGCCGTGCTTCGTACGCGAAGCGAACACTACGACCAAAAGCTAGTATTCTACGTCTCCGAAAGGGAACACCACCCACCATAACACCTGGTTCAACCCCGCGGTCATCTAGCCCTGTGCAAACCGGAGCAGACAGTGCCAGTCTGTCGCTCCTGGACCTCGGCATTGCAGTGCTTGGGCTGCTTTCTGAGCTGCTGTGTGATCCACAAAATCCGCAGGAAGTGGTTCGCTTTGCCAAGAACGTGACAGGAAAGTGGCTTCTCTATCTGCTTGCCGAAAGTGATCAGAGGGTGGTCGTACTGGGGGCGAAGATCCTCGCAAGAGTTCTCGTCGTCAACGGTGCATCTTACGTCAAAAAGTTTGCTGACAAGACGGGCGGCTTCACACTGATGAAAAACAGGTTACGACACTGGTGGAACACACCGGGCATATGGAGTATCTGTTTCGCCATCCTATTCGACCGTGACGTGGCGACCATCGACTTTGAGAGGGACTTCGACGTTTTCAACCTCGTGGACGTCTTCATCATGCGCTCACCACAAGCGAAGCTAAAGATCTGCTATCCAGAGATCTTTCCTGTCATCTCGGCTATGCTGGACACAGGTCTCCGTGCTATTGTAAGGGACCGAGAAAGCCAGCGATCAGAGACGGCTCCTACGAAACATGAAGATGGCGAAGCTTCAGTCACACGAGGTCGGCGTAGAACAATGTCACTCAATGCCAAGCAACCGACCGTTGGTGAGTTGCGCGTGAAGTTCGCTTATATCATCCACTGACACCCTCAGATACGAGAGCTCCCCAGTCAGATCGTCTGAACGACTATGCAATTGTCCTCAGTTCTGCCATTCAGTTCCTGTCTGAGCTGCACTCACGATCGGAAGCCTTCCGTGACTATGCAAACACATCCAGCTACGTACAGGAGCTGCTTTTTGTGTTATATCCGGTAGTGGTCACGTCTGACAGCGTCAGTGCAGAGACGGAGCTGCTCTCGCGAGGTTCTACTTTGACATTCGAAGGGCATGATGTCCAAATCCAGCCACTATCGAATCGCAACGGTCATGATGGTCCGGTGGTCCGCACAACTACCGTCGACGTTTCGCCGGCGCGTAATCCACATCGGGTCATTCCATTCCGACGAGCGTCGTCGTTTGTCCTTGTTTCAGCAGATAGAGCAAGGACTGCTGCGAAGCAACCTGCGTTGAATCCTATCATGTCCCCTCGGAATACTGCTCCTGCAGCGCTGAAGGTCGGATCATCCGTGGTTGAAGCAATGCTAGAAGTCGTGCTCGAGGTCTTCAAGGATCAGATCTTCACACGAAAGGAATTTCCAGGTCTAGGACTCTTCATGAAGACACCACCAGGGTTTCAGGAGCACCAGGCTTATTTCGAATCGTACATCCTTCGACAGACATTGCTCTCTGTCAAGAACGCTCTTCAGCTTGACCAGAAACTGCTGCACGAGCCGCGCGTACTCACTAACCTTCACCGGTTCGTAGGTCACATCTCGGAGGCAGTCTTCGAAGGTTGGTTCCTGGATGGAGCGGAGCCACTACTTGACTTCAGTGGTTTCCTACTCGAATACCTAGAGCGACCAGATGTGGCCATGGTCAAGAGCGTCAGACTATGCTCACAAGCAATACAAGGCATCCGAGGCATCTTTCTCAGGGTTGCTTTACTTCGTCTGGCAGAGCCGGATGACGAGGAGAATGGCTCACACAGTGACGCCGTGCTCGAGAAGATGGTTTACTGGCAGCCTATCATACTGTCGTCTGCAAATACCGAATCCTTTCACATGCGCATGGTCTGCTACTTGCTGTATACCAAGCTAGCTTCCGATCACGAGGAAGTCCGCCTCGCGGCTGCCAACTTCTGGAGATTGCTCATGGTACAGAAGCCTCACGAGACAACGACAATACTGAGTAACGCAATGCCTGCCGACAAAAAGGATCTTTACAACGGCTTCCAGAAACTGATCGAACTTGACAACGATACTTTCTTGAAGTGGTTTGATAAGAACAGATCTGATCTTGACGGCTTCTTCTATGGCTCGATGTCAAGGACGTGGGAAGAGTACGCGAACGATCAAAACAGGCGGACTGAAGAAACTTCACAGAGACGTATTGCAAAGCGCAAAGACAAGCTCAAGCAATGGCAGTCTGAAGAGCTCATTGCGGACACCGTATGGACTCAGCACGAAACCTCGACGAGCCACTGGAGGTCCAACATCCACGCGGCCGAACGTATCAAGCATCAACGTGTTCTCCAAGACCAGCAAGACAATGCGACCTACATGATGACCATACTGGCCAAGCTAGATCATCAGCTCAGAGGACCGTGCGCGTTGTTCGAAGACAGTCCGGCATCTAAGTGGCGCTTGGACGAGACCGAAGGCCGTGATCGCAAGCGCATGCGCATCATCGTTGACAACACAAATCGAGACCAGACATACCAGCCCAAGCGTAAAGACACAGATCCAAGAGACCGTCTCAGACTGGACACCGGGGTACCCACCATCTCTTCGAAGGAAGCTGTAGGTGTCACACCGGTGACTGGCCCACGCGATAGGACATCTTCAGGGCTCGACGGCAATGAAGACGCTAAGGACGACGCGGATTCCGAAAGCGAAGAAGACTTTGAAATGGTCGAAGCAATGTTTGAAGATGAAGATGGCTTTGAGGACAAGAATCGAAAGGTTATGAGGAGTCTGAATCGAGGCGACCAAGTGCAGTACGTCTGCAACATATCGCGCGTGGTCGGGTTGGAAGCCATAGAAGGGCTTCTGATAGTTGGCAAGGAGTGTTTGTACCTTCTCGATGACTTCTTCCAGCGCTCGGATAGCGAGATTGTACGCGTGTGGCAAGCACCGCCTGATGAGCGCGATCCGTATGTGCAGGTGATTGCTGGCAAGGAAGCAGTCACCAACCGCCGGCCACCGCCACGAAATCAAGATGAGTCTGTTCGGAATTGGAAGTGGAGCGAGGTCATCAGTATCTCGAAGCGCCGCTTTTTGCATCGAGATGTTGCCATGGAAGCATTTTTCGACGATGGACGCAGTTACCTCTTGACAGCCATCTCGACACAGGCTCGGAATGACCTGCATTCCCGCGTCTTGCAACGAGCGTCGCATGTGGTCAATCCAGAGAAGCTCGTCAATTCCGAGATTTCATGGCGCCTTGACTCCTTGCACAATCCTGAGGAGGCACCACAGACGCTGGGCTCACGTTTCGCTTCGGCGTTCGGATCCGCATCATCGCATCCAGCGACCAAGAAGTGGTTGAAGGGCGAGATGTCAAACTTCCACTATCTGATGTTCGTGAACACACTTGCCGGCCGCACGTTCAACGACCTCACCCAATACCCTGTGTTTCCGTGGGTCATCTCCAACTACGAGAGCGAAGAGCTGGATCTGACTGATCCGGGCAACTTCCGAGACCTTAAGAAGCCAATCGGTATCCAAGATCCGAGGCAGGAACGATCGATCAGAGAGAGATTCAGCTCGTTTGCTGAGATGGGCGAAACGGATCGCGCCTTTCACTATGGCACGCACTACTCGTCGGCCATGACAGTCGCTTCTTACCTTATGCGACTACAGCCATTTAGTGCAGCGTTCTTTCTTATTCAAGGAGGGACTTGGGACCACGCTGACCGCATGTTCTACTCCATCAAGAACGCCTGGGACTCAGCTTCAGCGAAGAACATGGCCGATGTTCGCGAGCTCACACCTGAATTCTTCTTCCTGCCCGACTTCCTCACCAATGTCAACGGCTACGACTTCGGTCTCCGCTCTGATGGCTCTCGAATTGACAACGTGCAGCTCCCACCATGGGCAAAAGGTGACCCCGCCATCTTCATAGCCAAACAGCGCGAAGCTCTTGAAAGCCCACATGTGAGTGCGACACTGCACCACTGGATCGACCTCATCTTCGGCCACAAGCAACGCGGCGAAGCCGCCATTGAAGCAGCCAATGTCTTCCACTGGATGACCTACCAAGGCGCCATGGACCTCGACTCTATCAAGGATGAGAAAGAACGCGCCCAGAAAATCAGCATCATCAACAACTTTGGCCAAACACCCACACAAGTCTTCGCGCGCCCACATCCCAAAAAGGAAGGAGCCTCGACGCATCGCGAGAGAATAGATACTGCGGCGGAGAGTTTGCATCGTGTCCCAGGTACTCTGCTCGACGCTCACGATCGCGTCGCGAGTCTGAATTACATTCCCGGAAAAGATAAATTATTGTGCTCCGCGCCGTTCAGACACAACATACCGCCCAACTATGATCGCTACATGGAATGGGGTTTCACGGATGGCAGCGTACGGTTCTACGACAGCCACTCTAAGAAACTCATCGGTCTTTTCGAACATCTTCACTCGGGTCAATTGACAACGAGTCTGTTTGTTGATGGCCGTACGCTCATCACAGCTGGCACAGACTGCACGCTCGCCATTTGGACGGTATCGAAAGGCGACCGTGGAAACATCGAGCTCGCCAATGCGACTACCCTATTCGGACACAAATCTCCTGTCGTGACGCTCGCGTCTTCACGCGCGTTTTCAGCTTTCTTATCCGCAAGCTTAGACGGCAAACTCTTTCTCTGGGATTTGAACCGCAGCGAATTCGTGCGCGAGCTGGACATCAAAGGTACTGTTCAGGCCGCAAGAATCAATAACGTCACCGGGCATATCGTCCTTGCGGCGGGAAGACGATTGGTAGTGACGACGCTAAACGGGCGCATATTATTGGACGAAGATATATGTGACAGCGAGGAAGACGCAGAAGGCGTAATAAGTGTCGCCGCTTTCGAAGGTGTAGGAAGCGAGTGGTGTGAGCGCGACCTCATCTTCACCGGACACCGTCGCGGCGTCGTCAAGATCTTCCACCTGCATCCCGCGCCCACGGCATCCAAGCAGTCTTGGATGATCACGCTGGTTAATGTGCTGAATCATGGGGATCCGGCGAATATGGGTGCTGCGGCGCCGATTACGTGTATACTGCCGATGCCGGGGAATGTATATACGGGGGATGAGGAGGGGAGAGTTGTAAGTCTTTTTTTTTGGTTTGGGGTTGAGTTGGAGTTGGAGCGAGGTTGTGAGATGATGGAAGTGCTCGGGGTGGAGAGCGCAAAGGGCTCGGATGTATTCTGGTTTGATACAAAGCTGACTTTTGGACGCAGTACGAGTGGGATCTTGTGCATCGGCACCGGTAGAAACTTAGCAACTTGGACGACGAAGTTGGATATCATAGCATTGGCGGTGCATAACGAGTTTGGATAATTGGTAGTGATATGGACTCGAGTTACTACAGTGAAGAAAGAAGAAGAGTATGAGAAGAGATATCGGTCACGTTCCTGCATTGCGTGTCTAATCCCCGGTTGATCATGCTTTTGGATGTACAGATTGGTACGGATCATGGGCTAGATCACGCGCGAAAGTGAGAGCAGGTGAGTGACCTGGAATCTGCATCGACTGGAAGCTTACTGATCACATCACTCACTTTTCGTAGAATATTGAGAAAAAATGGATTGGCCTAATCCACTAGTCTTTTACAGTCTTCCAGTAATCAACTCTATCAGCGTCGGGCACCACTGCTCTAGGTCTACAGCCTCTTTTATCTAGCGACGCACACCACGATTATCGCACTTGGACCCACACTCCTCGTAACTCTAAATCGCCAATCGTGCACTTGACATCACTACTCCACGGCTTTCTGAGCGCGGCGCTGAATTCGTGGCTTCAGCTATCGAGCGATTTCGCTCAGGACAACAGCGGAACGCGCAGCACAGCATCTGAACTGGCCCAAGGTTTTGCCCATGCCTTGAGCCAGATACGGTTGGGTGTGCCGTCTGGTCGGGGAAGTTGACACGGATTTGCCGGTGAGGGCCTCTGTTGGTTGGATACTTTAATATGGAAGATGTGTGGATGAGGCAAGGAACGACGTACCCACTACGCTAGCGGCAGAATGAATCAACAAAACTCGCACCTTCTCGCTTGACCAGAGCATCTTGACCGTATTCTGCAAGGTACGTACATACCCTCGTTAGCGCCATCCACTCTCCCACTTTCTCAGGTGGGTCACCTCAGCCAATGTGCAAATTCTCCATACTTTTTCTATGGTGCGTATCGACGAGCGCCCCGCTGTCACCATATTCGTACCATTCGCTGAGCTCCTCGTGGCATCGGCGAGCAATCGAGCGGAACATGGTGTCGTACATTGGCTAGCCGGTCAAGTCGCCTGATTGACGGTGTTACGGCCTACCCAGACTTCGGCGAGTGCGTAGCCATGGTGCTGTCAGGTTTCGACACTGTAGGGCTCGGGCTTTGGGCCTGGTACAGAGTCAGCAAATACAAACTGTTGGTGGGGACATTGGGGCTTGACCGGTGGCGATCGCGTGTGGGAGGACGGCGAGGAGGAGGTAGGCGATGAAGGTTGGGAAAAGATGCATCTTGGGCGGAATTCAAGTAAAGCAGGTGATAGATTGAAGGCTCCGAGAGGCATCCATAGGGAGGGAGTCATGAGTATCGTGGGCGTGGAGGCATGCGGCGCTCTGCAAACGATGATTGGCGTGAGAAGGGACTAAATCCTTTTGTGACATGCATTATTCGCTGGAGACACATCTCGTGTGGGGACCTGAGTAATAAAGGTTCTGGCACGTTCTGTGTAAATACAAAGTAAGAAAAGATCGAGACCACCACGTAGTTCGACGTCAAGGCGTCGTACGCAATCCCGTTTCAAGCGACTGCCGCTGCCGTTCTGACCCCAAAACCATTCCGACATCCAGCCAAATATAGCATCGGCCTAAAGCTTTACCTTGCTGTGCCATGTCTTGTTCCCCAGCCTCAGCTCTCCTTGCTCCAACCATGCTCGACTGCCTTCTTCTTGAGTATACCGAGACATAAGCTGCTGAACTCTGTCATCAGAGTTTCAATAGCGGGTTTGTGAATGAGCTCCATGTGCTCCGAGATCGTATCGCTGACGATATCCTTGAGTCCTTTGTCGTCCACCATGGTCGTGAAGTATGCGTGGTGTGCGGCGATTGGGAAGGCATCGTCGTTTCAGAATGCAGCGCAACCGCGCCCGAACTTCTCTTGCGCGAGCTCTTTGAGACCAACGACATCGTATTTGTTGGCGATCTCATACATCTTGGGATGGACAAAGAGTAGGGTTGAGGGGTGGCTGCGTTGATGGAAAAAGTGAGGCGCGGATAGAGGCTGGCGATGAGTGCGGGGCCGGGCTAGCCGACTTGCTGATGGCTCGAGCGACAGCAGTGAAAGTGAAGGTGAGACTGCGCATGATGTCGCACGAGTGACTATCACTTGATGTTTGCGCACATCAGACATCACTGCTTCGAGAACATTTCGATTGCCAATACCGCCATCAAAATGTAGTATGCGTGTCGGCCGGCAATCACAGGAAACCGCCGACGTGGCAGGAGGACGGCTCTCCAGAAAGCCTCTGATATCAGACACCTCGACGTCGAGCTTCGCTTGGATATCGCTCATAGAGATCAGTACCAAGAATTCGTAGGTCATCCTCGTAGATACAAAGTCGAAATGTTGTGTCGATAGCTTGAACGCCTTTGTTCTGCTTACATGGAGACGGTGGCGCCTCGTAGATGCATGGAACGCGTTTCTCGCGCGTTCCATGCATCTACGAGGCGATCGCACTTCTTTGCGCACCGGGCTCCTCGAGTGGAAGTGCATTCGAAAATTGCTCGGGTGAAGACGCGTCCAAAGTGAGCATAGCTAGGTCATGACGAAGACGTGGAGGCGCAGATAAGTTTACCTTGCAAGCTTTGGATTACGCCAAAAACAATGGACAGCCAGTCGATGCTACCGACGTGAAGGACGTGTTGACGGTTCGACCACGGAAACCGAGTGAAAGCCGCCATTTTGGAGCGCACGGGGGCACAACGCTTGCACCGATCGAGCGTTAGTGCGTCTGACGAATGTCGTCATCCCATTTCTCCTGAATGAACGCCTGCTTCAACACTTCATCATCACCACATTTCCCGGATCCTGCATGTAGTCTTTGTTCGTCTGCAGATTGCTTGTGCTTGTCGTTTCTTGTCGAGACACGTCAATGCCTGTCGGTCCAACACCTGTTGCGTCCACTTCACCGCGGCATAACCTCCCAATTCTGCAGTCCGGATCGTGTCTTCTCTGTCCAAATGCGTGCCACTCGGTACTTTTCAAAAATTAGTGATCTTTGGTTGCGATGTGATCAATACCGCTGCGTCATTCTGAAGCGGCCTACAGAAAGATGTGGACGTCGAAGGTGATAGGTGATTGACTGCTCGCCAATCCTCGGGGTATCGCAGCCTTCACCCCATAACTTCACTATACTTATTGTCTTCAACGCCCTAACTCTAGCAGTGAGATGAGAGGCCGCAAGAACTGTTGAGCTGCGCTCACCTTAAGTATTGCCACGTTCTCCTGCTAGCTGCAGCAAGAAGCCTTCATTAAACCTCTCTTCTCATCAGCAATCCCTTTCGGTACAAACATTAGGTCACTCAACTGGCACTCGACTATTGCCGCATATAACTCGGCGTCATCAAGCGGCACAACATGGATCCCAGACACAAACCCAGTAGTGGCTTGACTACGCCAGGACCACGCCATAATGGTGGAAATACTGCCGTACCGTCGCGACCGACCAAAAGACCTCAGTCCGATGTCCCGAAACCCACGCCCAATGACAAGGCCACAGACTTCAAGATCACGTGTCGCGACGCATTCTACTTCGCGCACATGTCTGTCTTGCGCGACAGGTCTCCATACTTCCGCAACATGTTTCGTTTTGGTGGCAAGGTATGATCATCATCGGCTTAGTCGGGGTCTGTTCCCAAGTACTGACGCCTTCAATAGGAGATGACTAGCAAGGAAGTATTACTCGATGAGTACGAATCTGTCGCCGTAGTTGGTGTCCTGCGCTTTATGTACTCTGGCTTCTACACCCTCCCCGGTGGCTCCATCATACCCAAAGATACCCCCTGCACACATCGCGGCTCGATGTCCGGCGGTCCTGTTCATTTCGGTCGCGTCCTCAAGCAGAAGTGTCTGGCAACCGGCAAGGCACTGTCTCCGCTACATCTTCTCACGCACATCCGCATCTTCAAGCTAGCCGACTATCTCATGATGGAAGATCTGAAGAAATTCGTGTGCGAGCGAGTTGTTGAGGTGCTTCATGTCTACTGGCAGCACAGGGACTTGAGTCTGAGCGTTGCTCTGGAGGAAGCCTTTACCGATACGCTCGACGGCGAAATGGGTCTGAGGCAGCCGCTCATCGACATCTTGAAAGAACATTACACCCTCTGGAGCGACAAGGGCAGCATCAGGTCCTGGTTGAAGGCACACCCGCAGGTCTTCAAGGTGGTGTATCCGGACCTTTAGTACCGGCGAAAAGGGAAGAGGGCGACTTGGCGTATGGCGCATCACTGAGATTGCAAGGCTTATGAAGCAGGCGTCGGCTAAAAATAGGCATGTTGAACTTCGAACACAAATGCCTTACGTTGCGAAAAGTTCACTATCAAGTAAGCGGTAAAAGTGTATCTGAGAAGACAAAAGGAAGAAGAAAAAAGCGAACGCTTGTGCTACATACAACGTCCCGGAAGCTGAGCCCATCATCGTGCTGTTAATACCGCTCTTGACCGTGATAAACGCGGACGTAATGTCAGAAGCATGAACGTACCGTTGCCTATCCCTAGCGGGCATAGCGTCGCCTCCCTCATGTCACTCCTTGTAAGCGTCTCATACCAGAGATTGTTCCAAAGCCTCAAAGCACCAGTGTTCCAACCATTGACTATTCTCATGGAAAGCCGCGGCCCAAATGTACTCTCGCAGAAGTTTGTGTCTCTCCAATATGTTTTCTCCAGGGCCGTTGACACCAAACCGGTTCAAATCATGATTCAAAGCCTTGGCGATCACCATGTAGTCGCTTTTCTGTCGGTTCTGGTTGACGTTCCGCATCAGTTGATCAACCGCGTCCCTGCGGCTTTGCGCGCCGAATGTTGCTTCACGGTTGTTGAATAATCTCGCAAGAGCTAGATCACAGAACACATCCATCCTCATATAGTCGGCCGAATGGTAGACCTTCGCGTGAATAGCTTCACCCTCATCGTGATCGTTGACGTACCAAGGAGTTCCACTTAGATTGGCCGGGTCGCCGACCAAAGCGAGCAATTGCTGAAAGGGGTTGGGGTTGAATGGATCTCTCGGGAACTTGGCACCGTCAATTACCAGTTCGTTGAGTATGTTGGCTTGCTATGGCTCTTGTCAGTCCGGCTTTCGGAGAAGGTTGGGGCACACAAACCACGTCAGGAACTATGTATTGATGAATGAGGTTAACCGCAGCCGTCATGGCTTGCGAGTTGATCAGAGTGAGACCTTCACGCAACTTCCTGCGGTTGGCACAGCTCAGGCGGACATGTTCCCAATTCGTGATGCGGATACCGGTGGTTGCTTTGGCTGTTCTGGATGTCACTGGCATCGTGTAGTCTTGACTATAGATGTACTCCAGTAAATACATCATGATGTCTGGATCTACGCCTTCAAGAGTCGCCTCATTCTCCTCGCCCTCTTTGAACGTATCTTTCTTGATCATGCGGCGGAGATAGTCGCAAGAACAGGAGATGATAGCCTTGTGTACCGGAATCGTGCGCTTCTTCTGACCGTCAACGCTGATACAAGTGATTTTGGAGTCGGAATACTCCCCGAAAGCAAGATGCCTTTTCTGGTAGTCGAAGTACTCTTTTGGATTTTCCATGGCGTGAGTGGGTACCAAGTTGATGTAGAGTAAGAGAATCCAATAGTCGAAAAGGATTAAGGGATGTCTTTTATCAATGTGATATGTGCTTGATAGCTTGCTACTGGCGCGCCTGACAGAAGCAAGCAAGTAGCAAGCAGCGTAGGTGAAGTGCCTCAAGCACGAGCGTACAGTCCTGTGCCATGGTCATGACCACACGTGAACACACACACAGATTTGTAGGTGGTCAGCAACCCTCATCGTGAGCGGACCACGTATGAACAGTATTGGACAAAAAAAGGAAGATACAAATTGGGGAAGATGATTGTAATTGTACAGATTGAAGTGCCCGTATGTACTCCTATTCATTGTGTCGCTTTTCAAAACACGTTAACACAACGAGTGGTGACTAAAAAAAGCCAGATGTTCTCTAGTAAACACGAAGATTAGACGCCCAGAATGGCAGCAACAGCTACCGCAAGAACTGCAACGCCTTGCAGTCCGCTCCTCGCCGCAGCACCAGTGTGTAGCGCAGGAGAAGCGGTTCCCGTCAGTGAGCCAGCGACGCTTGACACTGCACTCTGGGCTGCTTGCACACCAGTAGCAGTAACCGTCGGGCTCGCACCAGATGCACCGGCGCTTGCAACCTGAGTGGCACTCGGCGCAGCGCTCGCAGCTCCGCCACTGAGCAAATTGGCACCCTGCACAATCGTAGCAGTGCTGAGCTTCGCCTCGTCTCCCTTCACCACCGTAGTCTGAGGCCACAGGCCGTCATCATTTCCACCTCCACTAGACATTGACACCGTGCAGGTCGCCTCGGACGCTTGTGTGTTGTAGTCGCAGTCGAGGCTGACGGCGAAATCATCGTAGGACATGGAGGCTTTGTAAATGCTCTTGGACAGGATAGTGTAGTTCAGGCCAGGGCCGAAGCCACATTCTGTGGAGTCAACGTCGGTTGGACAAGCGAGGTCGAATACGGTGGCGGTGGGCTTAACGTTTTTGATCGTGGCTACGGGGGCGGCACCTTCCATGCCTGAGATTGTTAGGTCAAGGGCCGAATGATGGGATGTCGGCGGACATACCTTGAGGGTAGAAGAACTGGATGGTGTCAGCAGCGATAGTCATGCTGCTGAGCGTTGCGAGAAGAGCGATTGATTGGCGCATGGTGTCCACAGAATGTCTCTTGCTTGAATGTAGTTCTGAGTTACTTAAACTCGGTGTAGGTATACAGATATAGAAATGAGGGTATCAGTCGGGACCGACGATAACGGGTGACGATGGTGGGAAAATGTCGAGAACGGTACGCTACCTTCAAAATGCAAGGCGAGAGCTTGGTTTTGAAGTCTCCTATGTTCGCCGTCAAGCTTTCACAACTGCCTAAGCTAAGCTGGAAAAAGCTATCAATTTGAGCTTGTCTTGCATAAGCCTTTCTTCGAGACAAGCCTAAGACGCGATGGCCCAATTGCGTCTCATCAGCTGTTGAGCGGCTCGCGTGCCGTCTCCTGGGCGGTCGCACAGATGCGGAAATATCGCTTCATCATCTCCGACTTCAGCCACAGGATAATAAGAGAAAGAGCAGAGAAAAAAAGATGGTATGACTAGGAAAACACTCAATCAGCCGGTAGACAACAGGAGTCTCATCGCAAAATAAAGCTTCAACGATAGGTAGAAGCCAAGTGCGTAAAGTGACGTCTTCGCAGGTGATGGAGGCTGGAGGAGTCCGCTGGCGTGACTGGATTCGGAATGAGCTGGCGCTAGCGGGCCCCACTTGCCAAAAATAGCATGAGCAGCCGACAGAAGGAACGCGCCCACGCCTCACGATCTGTAACTGTAACCACTGCCGCTGCCATGTTCTGAGTCCGATTCACGACAGCTATCAACTACCGCAACGTGCGGACTGCGCGCAGGGGAACGCATCTGTCTTCCTGTGCATCATCAAAACTGCGCGACGCGGATTCGCTCGACGCTCCAGCAGGGCATGGTCGCCGATGCATCTACGATAACTTATCAGAGAGCCATGAGGGACAGGATTTGGCGACGTAGCATGCTGGTCGTCCTCCAGCATCAGGAATGTCATCAGGAATGTAAGAGCGAGAAACATTCCCCCCTTCTGATATCACGAATACACTTTCCTATGTGCTCGACGTATAAGCACGGAGAACGATGCAACCCTGCTGCTCATCCAGTATGAGGATTCGCTACTCAAGACGCTG
>Ga0265797_10004651_pt1 | contig 20754 bp, 17 predicted proteins | sample P2T30metagenome_FD_192433 | JGI IMG/M metagenome (GOLD analysis project Ga0265797, IMG submission 192433) | Plant litter microbial communities from East Loma Ridge, Irvine, California - P2 T30 | ecosystem: Environmental > Terrestrial > Plant litter > Unclassified | place: USA: California...
GCTTCCGGTTCTGGCGCCACATCACTTCCAGCCTCATCGATGGCTCTGCGCGTCCTGGCGCGGCAGCCCGAGGACAGGCACATCACGTCATTGGTCACTGCGCCATTGCGTCACCTCTTCAAGCACCTCGGCTCGCTGCGCCAGGCTTGCCCCTCCTCTCACCTACCGCGACACCCCGGACCCCCTGGCGACAGCCGTAGCCTGATCAAATTCGATCAGGCGTGTTGCGGGCACTTTCGAAATCGAAAATCATCGTAACTTTCGAACGAAAGATTCATGCGCTAATTACAAAGATACAACAGCCGAATCGAAAATGCATAAGAAGCTTGGTTTTCCTCATGCTTTCGCTATAGACTTCACAATACTGTCACATATACCGTGCCATTCGGTAATTTCGATAGTCGAAAATCGAAATATCTTCAAGTGAGAGTGGCTTCAAAACGAAATAAAACGAAAGAACCAATCATCTCGGACACGTGGGCCCATGCCCGGGCTGGCAGAGATGGTGGTCGCAGGACAGCCTTCCCGTTTTACCAGCACTTTCCCGTGCTGCTTTAACAACTACTACAAGGAAGCGTTTAATGAGTTCTCATCCGCAATGCCGCTCGCACGCCGACAGTCATGCTCGCTTCGTGCTCAATCCGCTCACCTCTGCCTGCCTGCTCGCACTGGCCACGTTCGCAACGACCGCCCGCGCCCAGGAAGACATCGTCCCACTGGAAGGCGACAAGGTCGAACAAGTCGTCGTGACCGGCACCCGCGCCAGCCTGCAGCAGTCGCTGGCGCTCAAGCGCAACGCCGCGGTCGTCCAGGACAGCATCAGCGCGACGGAACTTGGCCGCTTCCCCGACAACAACGTGGCCGACTCGCTCAGCCATATCACCGGTGTCTCGATCTCGCGCACGGCCGGCGGCGAAGGCCAGAGGGTCAGCATCCGCGGCCTGGGCCCCGACTACACGATCACCACCTTCAACGGCCGCCTGCTCGGCACCGACAGCGCAGGCCGCTACTTCGCCTACGACGTGCTGCCGGCCGACGTCATCAGCGGCGCCGACGTGATCAAGTCGACCCAGGCGCAGTTCATCGAAGGCGCCATCGGCGGCCTGGTGAACCTGCGTTCGGCCAGCCCGTTCGACCAGAAGGGCCAGCGCGGCCTGCTGCGCGCCGAGGGCGACCACAACCAGATGAGCAGCCTGAACGGCAAGAAGCTGTCAGGCACGTACAGCAACACCTTCGGCGACAAGGTCGGCGTGCTGCTCGGCCTCGTGTATGCCAAGCGCGACGTGCGCACTGACACGGCCGGCAACGATGGCGGCTGGTCGCGCAATCCCATCCCAAGCGACCCCAGCCAGTTCTGGGAATTTGGCAATACCTGGGGCGGCGCCATCGATCCCAACGGCAATGGCGTACTCGACGCCAATGAAGAAGGCCTAATCGGACCGGGGCAGTTCCGCTTCGGCTCCATCATGGAGAAAAAGGAACGCATTGCGCTCTCGGGCAAGGTGGAGTGGCGGCCCAGCAGCGACGTAAAAGTCATCTTCGACGGTTTTAAAACCCGGCTCGACTCGCCGCAGGTTGGTTACCAGCTGTCGTACTACCCGCTGTATGCGCCGGGCCGCTGGTCGGATATGAAGGTGACCAACAATGTGGTGACCGACCTGACCCTGTCCAGCACCGACCCCGAGCTGCGCCTCAATCCCGAGGTGCTGAACAAGACCGAGTACCGGGTGGTGGACACCGCGATGTACGGCACCCGGGCGGAGTGGAAAGTGTCGCCGACGCTGAAGGTAGCCGGCGACGTTTACCTGTCGACCTCGAAGCGCAACTCCGGCGGCAACGACAGCTACGTCGTGCTGCGCATGAACCAGCCCAACACCACGCGCATCCGGCTCACCGGCGCCGCCGTACCCGACGTGACCACCACCCTGGCCGACGGCCGCGACCTGCAGACCGGCCTGGCCCGGGGCCTGTTCGGCGCCAACGACTTCAACACCCACTTCTACAGCCGCACCGGTGACAATATCGACGACCGCATCGGCGGCGCAACGGTGGACGCCGACTGGAAGGTGGACCGCTTCAGTATCGACCGGCTCAAGTTCGGCCTGAGCCAGACCAACCGCAAGAAGTCGCGCGACATGATCAATAACGCGTTCAATGCGGGCCAGGACCACTATTCGGGCGCGAATGCAGTCAACGTCGGGTCGCTGGGCGGCAACGTCATCAATCAGACCCTGACTCCTGGCAAGTTCCTGTCTGGCGTGAGCGGCAACTTCCCGCGCAGCTTTTTGGGGTTCGACGTCGCCAACTATGCGCAGGCCCTGGCAGGCCTGGATGGCAAGCCGCGGCCGGGCGGCGGCGTGTATAGCTCGGCGTTGTCGGCCCCCGCTTTCAATCCGCTGGAAAGCTACCGCGTGGAAGAAAAGACCTCGACCGCGTTCGTGCAGGCCGACCTGGCGGGCGAGCGCTGGTTCGCGGACATCGGCGTGCGCTTCGTGCGCACCAAGACCGCCGCGCAGGCGTGGGATGCCAAGATCAATGACATCGTGGAGAACGGCGCCTTCAACTACACGGCGGTCTACGCCGATCCATCGGTCGTGCGCCAGGATGCCAGCTACAACTTCGCTCTGCCATCGGGTAACTTTACTTATTCGCTCACGGACAATCTGCAGCTGCGCCTCGGCGCCGCGAAGACAATGGCGCGCCCGTCGGTCGACAAGCTCGCGCCGTCCAGCACCACCGCCAGCATCTCATGGGGCGACTTCACGCAGATCTACGGCGGCAATGCCGACCTCAAGCCGTACAGTGCGCGCCAGGCCGACGTGTCGCTGGAGTGGTACTACGCCAAGAGCTCCGCGCTGACGTTCGCGGTCTACCAGAAGAACATCAAGAACCAGATCACCAACCTCTGGCTGACCGGCCAGGACATCGGTGCGCCGGGCGGACGCCTGTTCAATGTGCAGCGCCCCATCAACGGCGACAGCGCCAAGGCGCGCGGCATGGAGATCGGCCTGCAGCACCTGTTCGACAACGGCTTCGGCGTGCGCGCGCAATATACGCGCAACCTGTCGAAGAGCTGGGTGGGCGGCGTCGAACGCCCTCTCGAGGGGATCGCACCGGCCACCGCATCGCTGGGCGTGCTGTACGAACGCGGCCCGTGGAGCATGAGTACCACCGCCGACTTCACCGACTCGTTCGTCACTGCCACCAACGTGATCGGCTCCGGCTTTAACGAGATGGCCAACTCCGTCACCTGGCTCACGGCCCAGATCGCCTATGAGGTGAACAAGTCGCTGCGCATCAGCATTGAGGGCAACAACCTGACCGATGCGGAGCAGGCGCCCAAGCTGACCAATGGCGCGATCAGCCTGCCCAACGGATATTACCGCTACGGCCGCTCCATCACCCTCGGCGCGAGCCTGAAGTTCTGATCGCTTCAATCGGCAATCAGGAGTTCGATACCGGCGTCACGCAGGCCATCCCGGTATGCGGGGCTGATGCCGGCGTCGGTGATGATGGTGTGCACTCGATCGAGCTGGACAATACGATGCAGGCTGATGAAGGCGAACTTCGAGGAATCGGCCAGGACGATGACTTTCCTGGCGCGCTTCACCATCTTGTGGTTCAGGCTCGCCTCTGCCTCATGGTGGGTCGTCACGCCGAACTGCAGGTCGAAACCGTCGACGCCGAGGAACAGCATGTCGAAACTATAGGCCTGCAGGCAGGCCTCGGCTTGCAGGCCCTGGAGCGACAGCGATTGCTTGCGCAGCAGGCCACCGGTCAGGATCAGGTCGACGCCCGGTGCGTTACGCAATTCCCAGGCGATGTTCAGGCCATTGGTCATGACCGTCACGTTGCGGGCATCGTGCAGATGGCGGGCCAGCGAGAGCGTCGTGGTGCCCGAATCGATGATGATGTTTTCGCCCGGCCTGACCAGCCGCGCGGCCATCGCACCGATGCGCTCCTTCTGTTCGTGATTGAGCGCGTCTTTCTGCGACACCGATTGTTCGGTCGGCGGCATGCGTGCCAGGCTGGCGCCGCCATGGCTTCGTTTGGCAAGGCCCTGCGCCTCGAGTGCACTCAGATCGCTACGGATCGTCACCGCCGAAACATGAAGCTGTTTCACGAGTTCGCTGACTTGTACCGAGGCTTGTTCAGTGAGTGCTTTAAGGATGGAATCGCGGCGCTGACCGGTTTGCCCCATGATCGGACGAGTAGGTTTAATAAAGTATCAGCTTACCAGATTGCAGTATGGCCGGCACGACCGTCGCTGCCCGGTACTATCACCAGGAGATTTGCATGCAAGAGCGCTGGACTGCAGCAACCCAAGCCACATCACGCACACTTCTTCGCGCCAGTCTCGCGGCCGCGCTGACCCTGGCATTGACGCAGGTGCATGCCAGGTCGCCTGACGATGCGCTGGCCCCGACCGGCCGCTGGGAAGGCGCAACGAGCGGCAGCGCCAGCACGCCCCCGATGGGCTGGAATAGCTGGAACGCATTCCGCACCGAGGTCGACGAAGACAAGGTGATGGGCGCCGCGCGGGTGCTGGTCGACAGCGGCCTGGCCAAACTCGGCTACACCCAGGTGATCCTCGATGACGGCTGGTGGCTCAAGCGCCGAACGAGCGATGGCCGCCTGCAGATCCGCACCGGCATCTTTCCATCGGCGGCCACCGGGGGAAAGGACGGCACCAGCTTCAGGCCATTCACCGACAAGCTGCACGCGATGGGACTGAAGGCCGGCATCTACACCGACATCGGCCGCAACGCCTGTTCGCAAGCCTACGACCTGCATTCGCCCAATCTGCCACAGGGCACGACCGCCGAGCGCGAGGTGGGGCTGGAAGGCCACGTCACGCAGGACATCAACCTGTATTTCAAGGAATGGGGCTTCGACTACATCAAGGTCGACGCCTGCGGCCTGGCCGACTTCGTGCCGGGTTCGGACCTGGTAAAACAGCAGAACTACCGCGCGCAGGCGCCCCTGATTGAGCGCGGCGCGATCAACCGCACCGATATCGGCGCGGTGCGCGCCCGCTATGACGCCGTCGCTGCAGCGCTCAAGGCGGCGCGACCGGCCAATGACTATGTGCTGTCGATCTGCGCCTGGGGCATGGCCAATGTGCGCAGCTGGGGCAAGGACGTCGGCAACCTGTGGCGCACCAGCGCCGACATCACGCCCAGCTGGACCAGCATGCTGCACAACTTCGACAGCGCGGCGAAACGCGCGCTGTACGCAGGCCCGGGCCACTGGAACGATCCCGACATCCTGCACATCGGCCATGGCGCCTTCGACGCCGCCAACCCGGTCGAGGTGCGCTCGCACTTTTCATTGTGGGCAATGATCAATGCGCCGCTGCTGGTCAGCTATGACTTGCGCAATGGCCCGGCAGCGCTGCTCGACGTCCTGGGCAACGCAGACGTGGTCCGCCTGAACCAGGACCCGGCGGGCCACCAGGGCGTGGTCACTTATGATTCTGACGATGCGCAAATCATCGTCAAGACCCTCGGTGACGGGCAGCGCAAGGCGGTGGCGCTGTTCAACCGCGGCGCCACGCCGGCGCCGGTGACCCTGCTGGCCGGGCACCTGAAACTGTCCGCCAGCGCGCCGGTCACGCTACGCGACCTGTGGTCGAAAGAGACGTCGACCTTCACCGGCGAGAAGGCATTCACGCTCGCGCCGCACGAGACCCTCGTGTTCGAGGCGACCGGCAAGCGGCAACTGGAAAGCGGGGTGTATCTGTCGGAGATTCCCGGGGCGATCAATGTCGTCGTCGATGGTACACGCCGGCCGCAACTGGATCCGACTGTTCACCGCATGATCGATCCGTGGTCGAGCACCCGCTCGGGCGGCTCGCGTCCGCAGTATGCGGGCTGGGGTGGCGCGCAGGCGGATACGACGCCGTATGGCCAGAGCCTGCAGGTGGCCGGACAGGTATTCGAATCGGGCATCGGCGTGCTGTCGAATTCGCGGCTTCAGGTCAAGAACGATGCCGGCCATGCGCTGTTGACGGCCTCGGTGGGCGTGGATGATTCGACCGAGAACACCGGGCAGCCGGTGCGCTTCTATGTGTATGGAGATGGAAAACTGCTGGCTGAAAGTGCGCCGGTCGCATTCGGAACCAAGGCGCCTGGATTGAGGGCGGACGTTCGTGGCGTTAACGTCATTGAGCTGGTGGTGCGGGGGGCGAAGGCAGACGACGCGCCGCCAGTGGTGGCAACCTGGGGCGATGTTCAATTGACGCGTGCTGGCAGTGGGCGCTGAGCAGGTCAGTAGTGTGCCGTTCCTTCAAACTGACGCAAAGCTATCCATCGTTAACTTTGCTGTTGAATTCCTGCCTCGCCGGGGCCGGTTTCGTCCTGCGCTTCACGCGCAAGGCCAGCGCCTTCCCCTCCGCAGGCAATGACGGTAGAACTTGCCGCCATGTTTCTCAAGTTGATTGCCGCATTTACGTCCCGATCATGCAATGTGCTGCAGGTCGGACAGCGCCATTGGCGCACTTGCAGGCCGAGCACATCGAGCCGATGGCCGCAGCATGAACACGTCTTACTGCTGGGATACCAGCGATCCACCACGACGGCGGTGCGCTACAAACATGACGACTCCCTGACGGCTGTACGCATGCCCTCGATCAGCTTCTGGTCTCGGCGAATGCGACTGCCATACAGCCGGGCAGAAAACACGGTAATGATCTCAAGCACATCGTTGGTAAGCCAGCCAAACTGATCGAAACTAACCTGTTCATCATGCCTATGACTGCATAGGGACGAACAAGTTCCAGCTAACTATAAAAAACCCGAAGCCAGGTCGGAACGTGTCTTTTTAGCGGTCTAAAAACGATATGCGCATATCGACTCGACTATTTTTTTCCAACTTTATTGGGTTTTTGCTTGCCATGCGCGCCTGGCTTGCTGCCGCCCGACGGTCCACTTGCACCGTTCGCGGTACCGGTGGATGGAGGCGCCATCGTTTGCAGCCTGCGGGGTGCACTGTTGACTAGCACGTTTGCATATGAGCCGCGCAGAGCAATTTGACGCACACCATCGAGCTTGGGTGGCTTTTGCGGGCCGATGACGATCATATGATCACCATTGGAGCGCTCTCCGTCGACAAATTTATTCCAGCTCTTTTTTGTGGCTGCGCCATCGATGACGACTTCCTGGTCTTTATTGTCCGGGAAAAGCAAGACCTTTCCCTTGGCGTTTATTTGATTCATCAGCGCCAAGGCAGCTCCCGCGTTGTTATCCGGATATCCCGATGGCTGCTGTAGCATATGAATAATGAGCCGATGCTCCTCGTCGGTACTGCCGGACATCGCCTGTATCACGGAGTTTGGAATTTGAAAATGGATGACCTTCGTGTACTTCTTCGTGTCGGATGACCATTGATCACGGATTTTTTCTGCAGGCTGAACATGGTGTCCGCTGACAAGGTATAAGCCGGCCTGGAATTCGCCCGACTCTCCCCTGTGCGTGTCCACGCTGTTGCCGTCCATGCCATCGGTGTTGTGTGTGACATGGACCAGTGTCGTGGTTTCTTGGGCTTTATCCGCGTCAGCCGCTGTGTGGGGTGCACTTTTACCTAGTGTCCAGCCATCAAGCGACGTACCGTCAGGCGTCAATTTTCCCGGCAATGGTTGTCGGACCTCCGTGCCGTCCTCATCGTAATGGCTCACAACGGGCCGATAATCCGCTTCTGCTATGTTCAAGAAATCTTTGAATTGCTGCCTAGTGAGATACTCGTCGCAAGAATATGGGGTACTGAAATTGGACAGCAAAGTGAGGATAGTGTGGTTGTCTTCGCCAAGCGAAATATCAGGTGAGGGAAGTTTGTTGAACCAATCTAGTGTTTCAGCAAGTGTAAGTTGTTTGCCTTCCCGGATGAATTTGCCTTGCGCGATGGTGCTCCCCTGCCGGGACATAGTTTGATTGTCATCCAGGATGGCGGTTGTGCTGACAGCCCATGGGGGATTGCGCAAGGTCGGGGAAGATAACCCGGCGACACGCTGCGATGGTGTGCCCACAGCGCGCCCCGCTGTAACCAGATCGGGTTCGTCGCGTGCGCCCGCAAACTGCGCGGCTCTCGATCCCATCATGTCGGCCTCGTTTTCTAGCGCAGCATCATCGTTGATCGCCTGCTCGTTGATGTGCAAGGTAGGACGGACTCGCCCCTGAGCTTGTTGCACTACATGCCAGGCCTCGTGCGGCAAATGCTTTTCTTGCCCAGCCCCAAGATGAATCTCATCGCCCTGGGCAAAGGCGTGCGCCCGTAGTTGCGCCGGTTTCACCGACCTATAATGGACTTTTACATGGTCCATGCTCATGCCCGATAGCGATTCTATTCCTGACTTCAACTGCTTGGGCAGGCCGACATTTTCGGCGCTCTCGTTATGCCGCGCAGATTCCCCAGCTGTCCTTGCTCTGCTTGTTCGTCGTTGAAGCGGTACACCAATGCGTGCTTTCAAGTCATAGGATTGGGATACCATCCGGGGACCTTCATGTATGGCGTCGTCCAACGCCAATTGCTTCGATAAGTGCGGTCTGTTATCGAGGATCTCTACCATTTTGCGTTGCGCCGCCGCCACTTGCCGGTTGTCAGCAAACCCGCTCTCATACCTCACCCTCTTGGGATTTTCTGCTCGAGGCTCATCAGGCTTATTTTTTGCGTAAAATGGTGCTCGCATAGGATGGCCTCCATGTATGAGTAACTCGATCGATCATAACGCCATTCTTCGTGTACCTGTAAAAATCGGCTTTTTCTCATCGATTATCGCAACACAAGCAAAAAACCAGGTGACGTTATTCTGTCCGGACGGCGCCAGCGGGAGGACGTTCGGGGGCACCCCGTTGCGGCGCGACGTCCTCCAGCCCGATTGAGATGTGCGAGAGGGTCGTGGCGCACCAAATACCTGAAGCACAGCAATGAAACGCTGAAGAGCAGAGAACGGTTTAATATAGCGCTCCTGTGCGGGAATCAAAGCCGCTGAGCGCTGACTGCCAAGAACGTTTAGTCTGCGCGGCACCTGCTCCCGCAACGCCGAGACACCACCTGCTCCTTGCCCCCGAAACAACCATGCAATCCCCTGCCCAGCTCATGAGCGGGCTGCTCGACTACCTGGTCGAGCAAGCCAAAGACATCGATCCAACAGCTTTTACACTGTCGAAGGCGACCGAGTTCAAGAAGACCTACGCTGATCTGGAGAAGCTTCCGTTTGTCGATGTCAACGTAGAAACCGATGGGGATCCCCTCTGGCTGCGCGTGCATCGCCTCGAAGCGACGCCCACGCCGCGCCTGCCCGAACCCGACCTGGCGCCCTTCCTGACAGTCAGCGATGACCCGGCAGCGCAGCCGCCGGCCTTGAAGGAACCGGCACTGGCGGGCGCCCGCGACCAGGACATCCGCGTCATCGGCGAGGAAGCAGCAGCGCAGCGGGACGAGCAACGCCGTGCACGGGTGGGCCACTTGCTCGAGGTCTACACGCAACAATGGAACGATTGGGCCGTGCGCGAACGACCGCGCCGTCAGGTGATGCGCCTCTACGCGGATCTGTTTGCGCTCAAGACGCGCCTGGAATCGGAAGAAGCGGTGCGTCCGATCGAGCTGGTCTGGGGCATCGGCGTGTCGTCGTGGCGTGTTCCAATCATGAACGAGTCTGGTGCGTCGGCTTCCGCCGACTTCCACTACCCCTTGATTACGCAAGCCGTGGAACTCGAGATCGACGCCGCCAGCCACGCGATCGGCGTGCGTCCACGCCAGGTCGCGCCGCGCCTGGAGCTCGACGCCTTTGCGGCCTGCGCCGTGCCCGGCACCGGCGATGTCGAGCGCGCCGCCCGCGCCCTGTTGCACGAGCGCCCGGACATCGCCGTGTCGCCCTTCGACCCGACGACCGTCGAACCGATCCTGAGCCTGGCCGCCAGCAACCTGGCGGCATCGGCGCGCTACGACCGTCAGGCCGCCAACCCGCCACCAGCGGGCGACGAACTGGTGGTAACGAACGGGTGGGTCGTGTTCACGCGACCGCGCACGCGCCACTTCCTGATCGACGATATCGCGCACCTGAAAGAGCGTGTCAACGCTGGCGAGACGATTCCCGACGGGCCCATCAGCATCGTCTCGCGGCCAGGCGAGGACGTGGTCGAGCACGAACCGATTGCCTTCCGCGGCTTGTCCGGCCGCGCCACTACCCGCGGCGAACTGCGTGAGCTCTACTTCCCGCTCCCCTACAACCGCGAGCAGGAGACGATCGTCCAGCAGCTCGCGCGCGCGCCGGGCGTTGCGGTCCAGGGCCCTCCCGGCACCGGCAAGACCCACACGATCGCCAACATCATCAGCCACTACCTGGCGCTCGGCAAGCGCATCCTGGTCACGTCCAAGGGCGAACCGGCACTAAAGGTACTGCAAGAGAAGATCCCGGAATCGATCCGCCCCCTGACCGTGGCCCTGCTCGCGGGCGACAAGGAAGGCATGCGCCAGTTCCAGGCGTCGATCGAGGCGATCATCCACACCCTTACCCATCTGAATCCACAGATCGAGGAAGACGTCATCGCCACCTGCCGCGCTGCCCTCGACCGCGTGCATGAAGAGATGGCGCGGATCGATACCCGTATCGACGACATCGCGCGCGCTCACTTGAGCGACATTGACGTCGACGGCGTGCCGATGCGGGCGCAGAAGATGGCCGAGCTGGTGATCGACGGCCAGGACCGGTTTGGCTGGTTCGACGACGGCTTATCGCTGGCCCCGGAACACGCGCCGCCCTTCGGCGACGAGGCCGGTATGGCGTTACGCGACGAGCGCCGCCGGCTCGGCAGTGACCTGGCTTATTGCCAGGCCAGGGTCCCGGCGTCTAGCGCCCTGCCCCAGCCGGCCGAGGTCGGGCGTCTGCACGACGTGCTCCAGACGGTGCGCGAGATCGAGCGCGACGAGGCGGCCGGCAGGCTGCTCCCGCTGCGCGCCAGCACGCCGGAAGTGCTTGGGCAAGCGCGCCAGCTGCTGGCATCGCTGGACACCGTCAGCGCGCTGGTGCGGGAACTCGAGGAGTTCGGCCACGAATGGGTTTTTGATCTGCGCGAGAAAAGCCGGCGCGCCGAATTTGCGACCGAACGGGCTTCCCTCGAAGCGCTGTTCTCCGAGATGGATGCGCTGCTGCAGGCGCGCGCCGAGTTCATGCAACAGCCGGTCGAGGCGCCGCGCGAGGCATTGGAACATCCCAAGGCACGCGAGGCCATTGCGCGCGGCGCAGCGTCCGGCAAGCCATTCGGCATGCTGGCCTTTGGCGTGAGCGACATCAAGCCGCACATCAGCGCCATCCGCGTTGCCGGTCTTGCTCCTGCCTCGGCCGAGGACTGGGCGCACGTGCAGCGCTTTGCGGCCCTGCATACGCGCTTGCTCTCTTTTGTGGTGCGCTGGAACGCGTTCGCCGAACTGCTCTCCCTTCCGCCGCTGCAGCCGGACGTCGGTCAGTTGCGGGCGATCGAACAGATTACCCTCGCAGCGCGCCGTGCTCACCTTCTGGCGACGAGGCATGACCTGACCTTGCCGGGTCAGGCCGAGCAGGTATTCGCCCACGTGCCGTACAGCGAACTGCTGGGACGGTGCGCCGATCTGGCCCGTGTCCGCGACCAGCTGCGGCGCCACCTCACGCGCGCCGAACTGGCAGACGCAATGACGCGCCTGGCTGCTATGCGGGAACCGCTGGCGGGCGCCAGCGGCCCCGTCTCTGAAAAGCTGCGCGGCCTGTTCGAGCATGCCCTGGGCACCGCCGACCTGTCCGTCGACAGCATCGTGGCCGACTATGCCGATCTGCTGGCCGAGGTGCGGCGCGTCGAAGCGCTGGCGCCGGCACTGGCGACCGTGCGCCAGCTGGCCGCCGACATCGCGCGCCACGGCGCCCCACAACTGGCCGCGCGCGTACTCTCGCTGCCGTCGACGCCACCGGTGACGATACGGTCTTCCCAACACCGTGGCGCGATGCCTGGACCTGGGCGCGCCTGAAGACGCACGTCGACGCCATCGATGCGCGGGACGAGATGCGCAGCCTGGCAGCACGGCGGCGCGACCTTGAAAAGGGTCTCGCGCGCCTGTACGAAACCCTGGTCTCGAAATCGGCCTGGCTCGCCACCCGGCGCCAGGCCGGGCAGACCGTGCTGACGGCACTCGAGGTCTACCGCATCGCCATGCGCAAGATCGGCAAGGGCACCGGCGTCAATGCGGCGCGCTACCGCCGCGACGCCCAGCAGGCGATGGTCGATGCGCAGGCGGCAGTCCCCTGCTGGATCATGAGCCACGCCCGGGTGTCCGAATCGCTGCCGGCCACGCTCGGCGCCTTCGACCTGGTCATCGTGGACGAAGCCAGCCAGTCCGACCTGTGGGCCTTGCCGGCCGTCCTGCGCGGCAAGCAGGTCCTGGTCGTGGGCGACGACAAGCAGGTGTCGCCCGAGGCGGGATTCGTGTCGGCCGCCAAGATCGTCGACCTGCGCCGGCGTTTTTTGGCCGGCCAGCCATTCGAAGCGGTGCTCACGGCGGACATGTCGCTGTACGACATCGCCTCCTCGGTGTTCGCGGCATCGCGGGTCATGCTACGCGAGCATTTCCGCTGCGTGCAGCCGATCATCGCCTACAGCAATCGCGTGTTCTATAAAGACTTCATCCGGCCGCTGCGCATTCCGAAGGCGTCCGAGCGGCTCGATCCGCCGCTGGTCGACATCTTTGTCGCCAATGGCTACCGCACTGCCAAGTCGCAGAATCTGCCCGAGGCCGAATTCATCGCCGCCGAGATCGAAGCGATCCTGCGCAACCCGGCGCTGCACGAGCGCACGCTCGGGGTGGTGTCGCTGCTCGGTCCCGAACAGGCGCTGTCGATCGACAAGCTGGTGCGTTCGCGCTGTGACGCGGCGGAGCTTGCACGGCGCAACTTTGCCTGTGGCGATGCCCGGATTTTCCAGGGCAGCGAGCGCGATATCGTCTTCCTCAGCATGGTCGCGGACAGCAAGAACCACCATGCACTGTCAGGAACACAGTACGACCAGCGTTTCAACGTGGCCGCATCGCGTGCCCGGGACCGGATGTACCTGGTGCGCTCGGTGCGCCTGGAAGAACTGTCGACACTCGACCTGCGGCGCACCCTGGTCGAACATTTCGCCAGGCCGATGGAGAGCAACGACGATGCGAGCAGCCTGGTTGCCCTGTGCGAATCCGGCTTCGAGCGCGACGTCTACACCGAACTATTCAACCGCGGCTACCGCGTGATTCCGCAAGTGCCGGCCGCGGGCTACCGCATCGATATGGTGATCGAGGGCGCGGATGACCGGCGCCTTGCAATCGAACTCGATGGCGACGAGTTCCACGGGCCCGACCGGTGGGCGGCCGACATGGGCCGCCAGCGCGTGCTGGAACGGGCAGGATGGATCTTCTGGCGCTGCTTCGCCTCGACCTGGTCGCTGCAACGCGAGACGGTGCTGAACGAACTGCTGGCCCAGTTGGCGAAGATGGGCATCGAACCGCTGGGAGCGCTGGCGCGCATCCCCTCACTGGTCGAATACCGCGAGTGGGGGCGCGAAGCCGAGGCCGGCAGCGCTGACGCTGCGGGGAGCATGGTGGAAGAAGCTGTCGTTGCAGGCACGCGCGACACAACCGCGCCCGCCAGGTAGTACCGATCGAACCAGGCACATCAGACCGCGCTCTGGCGCTCGATGCCGAAGGCGGCGTGCAATGTCAGCCAGCAGCGCGGCAAGATCGCCGCTATCGACCGGCTTCACGAAGTGAACATCGAAGCCAGCCTCCTTCGCTGCCCTGCGGTCTTCGTCACGCCCATATCCTGTCACGGCGATCAGGACGGCGTGCGCCGTCGCCGGCTGGGCGCAAGCGTCGACATTATCGTCCACGACCATGATCTTCAATGAACCTTGCTGCACCGAGGATTCCGGCACTGGCGCCAAGGGCCCCAACGCATGGTCTTGCGCTATCTTTGGAAACACCAGCGTGAAGCGGCTGCCTTTACCAAGACAAGCGCTACTCGCGTTGATCGTAGCGTCATGCAATTCGACCAGACGCTTCACGACGGCCAGTCCGATGCCAAGCCCACCCTGCGCCCGGTCGGCGGTACGTTCGGCCTGCGCAAACAAGTCGAATGCGCGCGCCATCAGGGCCTCGCTCATGCCGATGCCATTGTCGTTGATGACGACACGAATCTGCCCATCTTCAACATAGCTCTCGGCGCGCAGGACGCCGCCTGGCGGCGTGTACTTGGCCGCATTATTGAGAGGCCAGGGCGGCACGCTGGCAATGCGTCCGCCACGCGCGCGCACCGGCGTCGTGCTGCCGGATACGGCATCGCGTGATGTTGCCTCTGGCGGAACGTCGTTACGCATCCTGGTCGTGGACGACAATAGGGATGCGGCCGATCTGCCGGCGATGGCCTGGTCGAGCATGGATACATGGAGGCAGTCGAACATGGTTGGACGGCGGCGCTCGCGCTGTAAAAATCGGTTGGGTACGTGGACTGATGCTGTTGAGCTCTGGATGAGCGAGAGGCGAGGACGCGTGCCGAACCCGACCTGATGGAGAACGCCATTCAGTCGGCATGCGGGCATTCGTCTAATGCAGACAGCTGCGCTTGTGCAGATACATTTCCCGGTCAGCCGACTGCACATAGTCGAGCAGCGCCGTGCCGCTACCTGGATCGCATTGCACCGCACCGGCGCTCACCGCGAGCAGGTAAGTGCGTTCCTGCATCAGGTTGAACGCGCGCAGATTATCCTGAAGCCGCGCCAGGATCACACGCGGATGCGCGTCGTCGAGTGCGAATGCGACGAACTCGTCGCCCCCGAACCGTGCCAGCACGTCGCTGTCGCGCAGGGATTCGCGCAGCACGCTTGCCGCGTCCTGAATCAGCTGGTCGCCGGCGGCGTGGCCGAGCTGATCGTTCACCTGCTTCAGGCCGTCAATGTCGGCGTAGATCACGGCGCAGCCGGCCTGCCTTCGCCGGGCCAGGTTGAACAGGTGCTCGGCCTGGACAAAAAAGCCGCGCCGGTTGTTCAAGCCGGTCAGGACGTCGGTCAGCGCAAGCGCACGCACCGCGCCTTCGGATCGGTCGCGGCGTGCCAGTTCATCGGCATGCGCCAGGGCAGTGCCCGCCATCTGCTCGTATTGAACCGACACCAGGCTCTCGAGCGAGGTGCGCGCCGAGATCCTGCCCAGCGTGGCGATCGACAATTCGAGGATCGTACCCAGCAGACGGCGCCGTGCGTCCCAGGTTTCCGGCGCCGCATCGCCAGTCCAGCCGGCCGCCAGCACGGCCATCGTGCGCCGCGTCGGCACGCCCACCAGCATCGTACGCGGGTCGATCATCGCCGGCTCGGCCGCTCCGCTATCAAGCCGCTCCAGCGCCATGCGGTACCAATCGTGACCGGACGCCGCCCTGCCCGGCGTGCCCGCACGGTCGAAAGCGATACATTCGTTGATCTCGCCGCGCACCAGCAGCAAGGCACTGTCGATGTGCGCCAGCTCCGCCATGGCGCGGCCTGCCAGCGCCAGTGCGGTGCTCGGCTTGTCGACTTGCATCAATTCACGCGACATGGTGAGCAAGGCGCGTAAATGCCGCACTTCCAGGTCCGGATCCGGTTCGGTTATGTGTGTCATCGCTTGCTGTCCGCTTGCGCCTGGTCCGCAGCCACGGCTGCGGTGTCTTGATGGGTCCGTGAGGACGGGGTGATCGCTTCCGACACCGATTGTCCTGCGCTCTCCCGGCGGCACACCGCAGGATCGCCGAGTACGCGCACAATCACCTGCTCAGGAACGAGCTTGTGGCGCATGTAGCGACTGGCGAGTTCGGCGTTACGCGCCCCCAGGATATTCAGTCCCCGTGCGACGGCATCCGCCACGGGCCCGTCCGGGCGCCGCTGGCGATCGTTGATCAGCATGGATTCTCCGCCACAATACGCTCGAGCCAAGCGACACATCGGGATGATGCCTGCCGCTGTTTCAAACGCCGGTGCGATTCATCATACGCGCCGTACCGCCAGGGGACCAGCGCTTTTCATGGCGGTGCATGACGTGTCTGAAAGAAGGCTGCAGTCGGTCCTCATGCCACATGCAACAGGACGGCGACGTAGTGGCACATACTGCCGGCCAGGACGAACAGATGCCAGATCCCATGACCATGGCGCACCTTGTGGTCGGTGACATAAAACACGATGCCGGCCGTATAGAACAAGCCGCCCGCCGCCAGCCAGGCAAAGCCGGCGCGGCCGAGCGCATCGACCAGGGGGCCGATACAGAGAACGGCGAGCCAGCCCATCACGACGTAGATGACCAGCGACAGCACACGCCCCCGCCTGGCATACAGCAGCTCTTGCGCGATACCGAGCACGGCCAGGGTCCAGACCGTGCCCAGCATCGTCCAGCCGACGGGCCCGCGCAGCGTCACCATGGTGAATGGCGTATAGGTGCCCGCGATCAGGAGATAGATGGCGCAATGGTCCAGCTTGCGCAGCATGTCCTTGGTTGCCCCGCGCGTGCTGTGATACAGGGTCGACGTCAGGTAGAGCAGCAGCAGTGTGGCCGCGTAGACGCTGAAGCTGACGATCTTCCACGCGTCGCCGCTGCGCGCGGCCACGGCCACGAGCAGCACACCGCTCGCGACAGCGGCCACCGTACCGATGGCATGGGTGATGCTGTTCAAGCGCTCACCATATTGCATCGGTATCCTTTTACAGGAAAGGTCCTGTCTGCATTTCGGCATCCTCGCGGGTAGTCTGGCGCGTCAGTCGGGTATCCGCTGTCCGAACACCGGGACGCCGGTGTGAGCGACGCGCCGTCGCCACGGCTGGGTCAGCACGCGCAACGCAACCTCCAGCGATACATGATTCATCGCCAGCACCCTGGCAGCGGATTGAATGCTTCGTGCGCGATAATTCATCACGACAGCATCGATGAGTATGGCATTCAGGCAGTCGATTCGGGTGCGCATTGGGCAGTCTAGCATCGCTGCCGCGCGTGCAAAAATTATATTTTTTGCCAGATGAAGTGGGTACATGGTTTCGTGTTACTGTGGTTTCTTGACCAAGGAGCACCCCATGCACGCAGAGCCTAAAACGCATTACAAAGGCTATACCATTGTGGCCAATCCGGTCGAGACGATTCGCCGACGTTTCATGGACATCTTCACGATCTATGAAAGCGAATATGCCACCTTCCCACTTTGCCATCATCAGGCGGCAGGTTCCAAGGGTTTCCTTACCCCTGAAGAAGCTATCAACAGTTCCTTCGACAATGCGCGCAAGTGGATCGACGACAGCCGCATTCCACATATTCATTGAAGCGTCCGCTATCTTTGTGCGGCTTGCGCCTGCGCCCATTCCCACACCAATATTGGCGTAACGGCCATCGAGCGCACGTCTCCGCCAAGGGCACCCGGCGGAGCGTGCGCTACAACGCGGGGCATCATGCAAAATCTCACTGACGCGAACGCTATGGAATTCACGATGCTCGGCGAGAACTATCTCGGCTATCGCATCGAGTGGGCAACCACGCCGTCGCGGGATCAGCCAACGAAATGGCTGGGGCACTTCCACGCCTTCAAGGACAGCCATCCCACGGTCAGGGGATCGCTCGTCAATCCGCAGAACAGCGCTGCGGATGCGCATATGCGGATCATCCGCGTCGCCAGGGTCAGGATTGACGAAATGATCCTGCAGCAGGAACGGCTCCGTCCGCCTGTCTGACGCCTGCCATGTCTTCGCCCTGGTCATCATCGAAGCATGCTGATCGGAGAAGCGATGCGCACAAGCTTGAACAGGAATGCCCATCGCCCAAGGGCATTTCTCTGGTGCCGCCGTGCATTGATGGTTGACACTCAGGACCCTCCATGACCCGCCGACGTACCCGACCAGCAGCACAGGGGACCGGGGGCCGCTTTCACGACTCGGGATAAGGATCGGCCCGGTCCATGTCTTTACCCCCATCGAGCACTACTGCCGCCCGCTCCGTGCCCATGCTGTCAGCGAGCCAACGGCGGTCTTCCGGGTCGGTCTCCGGCGGGTCGAGCATGTCAGCCAGCATCGCCTGCAGCTCCGGCGTATCCCAGGGCAAGCTGCTGCGCTCCCTGGCATGAATGTAGTGTCTGATCTCGCTGTCCTGCTCTGCGGTCAGGGGCAGGCCGCGAAACGTGTTCGCGGGTTCGGGCGTCATCATGTTCCCTCCCATCGGTGGTGACCGGCAGTTTCAGCCTACGCGCATTGCCAGTCGACCGGCGCGCTGTTGCCACGCGCCGCGACATGCGCCCGGCCGGCCCGGCAGCACCCGGTTCGGCTCAGGCAAACGCCGCCTCCAGCACCACGGGCAGCACGAATTTCAGGCGCGTGCCATGTCCCCTTCCGGCGCTGGCGGCAGACACCGTTCCCCCATGCGCCCGGCACACGCTGCGGGCGATCGCCAGGCCCAGTCCCGCTCCCGACTCAGCGCGTCCCGGATGCATGGTGAACTTGCGAAACGGCTCGAACAGCAGCGTCAGTTCGGCTTGCTCGACGCCGATCCCATGGTCGCTCACCAGCAGCTCAAGGAAAACGCCGTCGACCGCAACGGCCAGTGAAATCGCTGCGCCATCGTCGGAATACTGGCTGGCATTGAGCAGAGCGCCGCCGAGCGCCTGGGCCAGCCGCTCGGGATCGCACCACAAGATCGTGCCTCGCGCCTTTCCCTTCGGGCAGACGTCCACGCTGAGCGTCTGGCCGCGTTCGCTCAGGATCCAGCCGACGACGTCGCAGGCCTGCGCCAGCACCTCGTCGACGTTCGTCACGCGCATCGACACCGGCAGGTCGAAGGCCTGTTCGATGCGGGCACCGTCGAGCAGATCGTCGACGAAGCGCGCCAGCTTCTTGGTCTGGCGCACGATGACGCTGCTCATCCGGTCGACGTTCGGGGCGCCGGGCTGGCGTTGCAGGAGCGTGGCCGCCGCCATGACCGGGGCCAGCGGATTGCGCAGTTCGTGCGCCAGCACGTGCAGGAAACCGGCCCGGCTGTCATGCACGAACTTCACCTGGCCTTCGAGGCGGCGCCGCTCGCTGATGTCCGTCAGGGAACACAGCACGCCTGCGGTGGCGCCATCGGCGTCGAGAACCGGTCGTGCATGCATCACCACGCAGCGCTTGCTTCCGTCTGCAGACTCGGCCAGCAATTCGGTCGGCGGTTGGGCCAGGCCAGTACGCGCCGCAAGCGCGGCCGGCGAGACAGGCCCATCGAGCGCACTGCCATCTGGCCCGTACAGCGCGGTGAAGCCGTCCCAGCGCGCATTCTCGCCAGGATCGGGGCAGGCGCCCCACAGCCGCCTGGCGGCACTGTTGGCGTGACGTACGGCCCCACCTGCAGTGCAGCAGTACGCAGGACAGGCAAGCTGCGCGATCACCAGGCCGCAGGTTTCCAGCGCCGTCCCGCCGCGCCGGTCGGTCGCGCGCCGCCTTTCAGGTATTCGTGTCACGTCGACTCCCGGAAGCATCGTATCCCACCATGATGGTCGCCGGGGCCGCCTGCCGACGTAGGACGCACACGGGCGGGCATGTCATCCGTACCGCCGCCTCGCGCGGCTCAGCCATCCACGCGGCCGATGAAGAAGCGCAGCATCTCCTCGCTGGCGTTCGGCCCGCGCGCGTCGGCATAGCTGCCGCGCAGGTCGCCACCAGACCAGGCATGGCCGGCCCCGTGCACGGTCCATTGCTCGGCCAATACGCTGCCGGTGCGTTCGCGATGCACGTGGCGGGTAAATGCGCGCCCTCCGCTGCATCCTGTTTGCGCCTCCATGGCAACGCCGGCGTCCGGCGCCTGCCGCTGAAGCGCATGGCTGTAGAGAAACTGGCGTATCACACCGCCGCCATTCGTGCGGTGGACCGTGGCATTTGCGCGCCGCGCGGCGCTTGCTGCCGGTGCGGATCTGGCCTTATCCCTCCCGACGCCGCCGGTGGTCTGGACAGCCGATGCACAAGCCCTGTTCACGCTGCTGAAAAACCTGATCGAGAACGCAGTGCAGCATGCCCCGCTCGGCAGCATCATCGATCTGGAAGTTGAACATCATGGCTTGTGCGTGCGCGATTACGGGCCCGGCGTTGATGCGGAACTTCTGCCGCGCCTGTTCGAGCGCTTCTGGCGCGGTGAACACGGTCGGGACCAAGGAACCGGCCTGGGATTGAGCATCTGCCTTGAAATTACGCTGGCGCACGGCTGGACGCTGGATACGGAACGTGCAGAACCGGCGTTGCGAATGCGCCTGCGTGTGCCATCTCTATATTCATCAGGCTGAGTTTACGTTGGCAAGATCTCGCGAGACGCTCGCAGACTGTACGCTAGGCGACGGCCATATGGCCGTATTGAGGTGTGGTGCACTGCACTTGGCGTGTGATGGTGAACTCGATGCAAACGGGTACCAATGAACCTAATCCCATGAATGTTCGAAGAAAATGACAAGAATCGTCCCATTTTAAACGGCCTGCTGAGCCGTTAGCAGAGTCTTCGGGAATGCGAAGATAAATGGCAAATTATATTCACCTGAAATCTCGCCATAAAAAACAAAACGAGCCTCAAATGAGGCTCGTTTCATATATTATTTGGAGGCGAGGATCGGAGTCGAACCGACCTAGACGGCTTTGCAGGCCGCTGCATAACCGCTTTGCTACCTCGCCAGAGGGTATGATGCGCTTGGTGCCGAGAGCGGTTATGTCTCTCATCAACAAGGGAAGAAAGGCTCTTCCTGAATTCTGGAGCGGG
>Ga0265797_10004652_pt1 | contig 20751 bp, 16 predicted proteins | sample P2T30metagenome_FD_192433 | JGI IMG/M metagenome (GOLD analysis project Ga0265797, IMG submission 192433) | Plant litter microbial communities from East Loma Ridge, Irvine, California - P2 T30 | ecosystem: Environmental > Terrestrial > Plant litter > Unclassified | place: USA: California...
ATATCGATCGAGCATGCATTCATCTCAGTAAAGATTACGAACAACTAACATATCCCATAAGCGCCTTCGAGAGTCTTCTAGTCCCAGGACCCCTCAGACGATCATTACCCGACGGGAATCTCCAAGCCTCCAACGCCTGCAATGCAACACACAACAATTAAAATCGAATATAACCTCCCAAGACCGACCTGCTAACTATGCTCCCTGCTTCTCTTCCTTGTTCTCCGTCTCCGCACTGTAGGCGTAATGAGAACGCGCCCGAATCCTTGCACCGTAAACGTAGAAGATGAAAGGAATTGCGCAACAAGCGAGACCGATGAAGGCAAGGAGTGAACTGGCCCACTGATCGCCCAGACGGTCGTACATCTGATTCGTAAACAAGACAGCGCCTGCACCCCAGAAGCTACGCAAGAACGTCTTCGCCGCTAGAGCTGACGCAGCCTGGTGCTGATACGAGTCGACGAGATAGTTGTTGGCCGAGTTGTACAGGAAGATGAAACCGAAGCCCACAGAGCCACCTCCAAATGCAGGTCCTGCCCAGTGCGTCTCTTTCTGGCTGGTCCATGCGAAGATAAAGACTCCAATGGGAATGAACCAGCATGAGAACATCATGGGGATCAGACGTGCTTCGGCTGGCGGGTGACCATTGTGCTTTTCCGATAACTTCATGTAGTGCTTGTTGACGAGCGGCGCGCAGGCAGCAGAGAGCAGCACACCGCAGATGAGTGGGATGAACATGAGACCTGTTGATCCTGCGCTCCAGCCCTTGCCTTTCTGGTAGACAATCGGGTATGCGACGAAAAACATGTATAGAAGACCGTACAGAACGGACATGTATACCGAAATCAGGAAGACGATGAGCTCGCGGAAGAGCAGCTGGAATGGCCGCAAGAGGAAGAGCTGGAGGCGTTGGCTGAAAGGTCGCATATCAAGATCTTGTTCCGTGACGAACTTGTCGTCGCCCGTCTCCTTGCGCATCTTCTTCGCTCTCTTTGCCAGGATCTTAGGCGCATAAGTCTCTGGTACAGTAAATGTGATGAGAACCCAGACAATGGCAGAAAGGATAAGCTGAATCCAGTAAAGCCAGCGCCAGCCACCAGCTTGACTGAGGTAGCCGCCAACCAAAGGTCCGACACCAGGGCCGATGAACGGTGCGGCGCTGAAGGCTGCCATTGGGACACCTCTCTCCTCATTCCTCCACATATCGGCCAGTGTTCCTCCTACGAGCGTCATAGGTGCTGAGAACGCTACACCAGCGATAAAGCGCGTTACCAGCAGTGTGCCGATATTCTGTGCGACTGCTCCTGGAATAGTGAAGATGACTGCCAAAGCAAGTGTAACACCATATACTGGTCTCCTTCCCCAAATCTCTGACGCGGGAGCAAAAGCCATTGGTCCGACACCGAATCCAACCACGAAAAGCGTTATGGTCAATAGCGACACCTCCTCGCTAACCCCAAACTCCGCGCTCACACCCTCCAGATCCGCTGTGATGACGGCAGAGTTGAAAGCCACGGCAAAGCATGTCACTGCGACACACATGGTACACCACCACTTGTATGCCTTGCTCCAATTCTTAGGGTTCTCCTTGTCGTCAATGGTAAACGTAACCAAGTCGTACTTCTCAACCTTGCCGGCGTTGGATCGAACCTCGCGGACCATCTGCCCCGAGATGGTTTCTTGTGTGTATTCGTCGAGGTTGGCGTTGTTGGAGAGTGTGCGGATAGGAAGATTGACCATGTCTTCGGCCGTCGGTGCGCGATGGAGAGGCACTGGTTTTTCGCCATTGAGGGTTGTGGTATCTGAGGATGATGAGGATGGGCGAGCATGTGTCGGGGCGTTAGAGGGACTGGCAAAGTCCCGTGAAAGAGGGAACTGTATGCCTTCGGTAGCCATGTTTGTCGTACAAAGACCTCGAGGTCTTGGGTTTGCGATGGAAAACGAAACGACAAAGTTGTTTGGTTGTTGTGAACAGGCTGGGTAAGAGTACTCAATATATAGGGAGTATGCCAATCACCCCAACAAAAGTAAAAGATCGACCACTATTGTAATAGTGGATTCTTGTATCCGTAGCCTGGTTGCCTGATAAAGAAGCAGGAGTCAAACACCAGGGTTGTATTACAGCGAGTATGCGAATACCGCAGAGTGATGCAATCTGAAAAGCTGATCTCTACACAGGGTCCAAACATGACAACAAACATCCCTCCTATATATACTCGTGCAAGCAAACCTTTTGATAACCTTTTCGTACGACGGTAAACTTCTGCAAAAAAGACTCACCACTCATGACATTAACACCGGAAAACTCTCGGGCCTTGGGTTTCAACGTGGGAGCATGGTTTGGTTCGACGGGAAGGGTCTCGATAGTGTCCGCAATTTAGTCTAAATCTGGCATCGCGTCAGTTTGTGCGTTGATGGTCAGTGCACAGAGTTCAAATCCGAGAGATGCCCGATTGTCCTTTTGATGCATTGGACGAGGGAAGGAGTCGAGTCTTCTGGAACGTGCAGATGGGCTTGAGAATAAGCGGATCCGTTGTCCTTTTGTAGACGCTGGACACGCTTTTAGTGGTCAAATGGTGATCATGGGAGTCTTTTCTTATCTTTCTTCGTGCGAAGGGTTGACGTCATTGCAGAAGATTGGAGAATCGATGGTCGAAAGTTTCCGAAAAGAGGAATAGGTAACAAGAGCGATAAGATATCGTTCGGAAACACGTTCAAAACTACGAAGGCTTCCGGATAAGTTTCTGGAAAGGTGAGATGCCCTTAGTGTCGGTGGATATCGGGGAAGCTAGATACATCACAATCGATGGGCAAGAAACAACTCAAGTCTCATCGGCAAGATACATTCCACAGAGCTTAGAAGTGACTGGATTCCTCTGATGTTTGGCTCTGGAGAACGGATTCATTCACTTTCTTGACAATTCAACACATTGGCGAGCTTGAATCACATCAAGACGTGTAGCTGCATAATCCGGCTAACGGTTGTATGGCTGTGATTTTTGTAGTAAATGATGCCAACTGGATATCTCCGATGGCGAAGAATTGGGATGCTACTTGACGGTTTCAGCTTCCACACTATTGTTCGTAGCTCAATCCACCTTGATTGATCTGTAGATCTTGAGGGTAAAGAGCCAGCTTGCGAAGAAACCAATGGTGCCTAATGACCTGTTAGTACGTGTCTAAAAAGCAGAACTGCGTTGTGTAGCTTACCAATAAGAATGAATACCAGCGAACTCAGCAGTGCAGAGTATCCTAGGTAAACAACACCACTCGTCCAGCTAGTCCAGCTTACATCCTTGATCCAATATAGCAAGCAACTGGCAAACACGTACGCTGCGCTTGCACCAGCCGTGAAGAAAGACCTCCATTGCCAGTGGTAGTCCTCTGCGCAAAGCAAAAAGTAAATCATCAACACAGTGACCGCCGCCGAGGTGATGATCATGAGCCCGAAGCAGATGAATAGGAAGCCGAACATGTAGTAGACTTTCGAGAACCAGATGGAGTTCATGATGAAATAGAGTTCGACAAAGATAGCGCCAAAGGGGAGTACACCAGCTAATGCCATGGAGGGAAGAGGTCGTAGATAACCTCCTACCGGCGGGATTTGTCTTGGGATCTGGTTCGTGCGGACGGGTGGCTCGATAGCCGCTTGCTTGAACCCAATCCAGGAACCAGCGACACTCAGTGGCACTGAGATGACGAACCAAATAATGACGACCACAAGCATAGTAGTAAATGGAACAGCACCGGATGCGCCGCGACCCCAAACGAACAGGTTCATGAGGAAGAAGACGCCAAATACGATGGCAGGTAGAGCAACCGGGGTATAGAAAAAGCACAGCTTCCACGACTCGCCATGGAAGAACTTGTAGGTACGCGCCGCTGTGTAGCCACCGAAGAAACCGAAGAGTGTGTAGAAGATGATGATGACTGTTCCGAGAGCGCCGCGGTTGCTAGGAGACAGGAAGCCGAGAAGCGCGAATGCTATCATTCATGTTAGCAGAGACTTGACACGTAAAGGGATTCTGTCAGCTTACCTATAGTCAGCGCTGTCATGGCAAAGAGCTGGGCTCCATTGCCAACCAAAACAGACAAGAGCAGCGGGTTCTTTGGTGGCCTGAACACATCTCCATGTACCAACTTCCAGCCAGAATCGTCCGCAGTATCATCAGCGTCGCCGCTTTCACCAAAATCCTCGAGCGCAAATTGATCCAGACGATTGTAACGCGCAATGTCCTTTTTAAGTGTACGCACAAGGATCGCGCTTACCATACCAACAAGGAAGACAACAATGACAGCTGAGTTGATGAGGGAGAACCAGTGGATTTTTGGGTCGTAGACGTGTAGATATTTGTCCCATCGTGTCGCAAACGGAGTCGGGCTGGGTCGCCAGTAGACACCATACGTAAAGACGACCAGGTTTGTGTCTTCGTCATTCTCTTTCAGGACGACCGGCGTCTGTCCGTTGCACGTTGCCCCGTTATCGCCCTCTCTCTTCGATTCCGCCACGGAGTATGGGTCCACCAGCACACCAACTACGCGGAAGTTACCCGGCGAAGCCTCGTGGTAGTCGATGACAATATCGTAGTGGTTGTTGAGCATGGGCTGATCCTCATCTACAAGGCCCAGCGCGAAGCCTGGTTGATAGAAGGTCTGATCTGAGCCCGGCTCCCTGAGCGATTGTGCCGCAGGCAGTCCGTCTATCAACCAGTTAAGATCGTAGCCCTGGTATATCCTGCTGTTGACAAACGCCGCATCCGCGCCCGGATACGGAGCTTCACAGAGGAGTTTGCACGTCTCGTTTACGCCCATCTTCAGCTCGAACGGACTCGTCTGTATGCGATCCCCGAACAGTATGCTTCCCAAACTCTCCCGGATTTCTTTGGGGCCATCTTTTTCGCGACAAAAGTGGAAGGGCGGATGGTAGTAGTCGAAGGAGAAGACGGAGCGTAGCTTCGGGTCGTTTTGCGAATCGGCGGGTGTAAGTCGATTGACGTATAGAGGTACAGCGTCTCCGGTCTTGTATGAAGTTGGCGCGGTGCCTGGGAAGTAAAAGGCCGACGCTGGTAAGGGTGCGATGGCTAGCAAGGATGCCAGCACAGCGCCGGATGCGGATATGTCGAGTCGCCGCATTGTGTATGTGTGTTTGTCTATGCAAATCAGGCGCGTGAAAGTGGCTTTAACACGTTGTGGAGCGGACCGGCGTCAGCTTGAGAGAGCGCCGAAACGTAGCGTCGCAGCGGCAGAGTCGCCAAAAGTCAATAGTGGAAGAACGGAATGCTAGTCTATCTCTACAGACGTGGATTGTCCATAGCGTGCAGACGATGATGGTACAACAAAGCGGTACAGTACTAGCAATGTGTTGTTTTGAAGCTACTTGTTCACAGCGCTGATGTTACCTCAAGGCCGCCCAAGGAAGCTGCGCGTATGCCAAGCTGTATTCGGCACTAAGCGTTCCGCAGGATTGCGTCAGACCACAACTGGCAGGACCAACTTCGCTTGAATGCCTAGTTAGGAGGACAACGTCGACAACTTCTTGTGAGGTGCTGCCGAGAGTGCTCCATGGGTGAAAATCACAGCCATGCCAATATGTATAAGCATAAGACGTTTCAAGTTGTTTCTTGCATCCCTCGCCACGTAAGTAATTGCGCACTTTGTATACATCATTCATGATGTCCGGTACGCCAAGGCGATGTCATCCACCCTAACAGTAAGAGACAATGGTATGCCAATCCCACAAATGCGCTGTGATATCGACTATAACGAAACAAGCATAGAAAATGACACTGGGTATCAACCCTCTCCCTCACACAAGACCGTCATAGAGAGACAGGGCGGAAACGATAGTCTCGTCGCGCTTCGAGCCCTCCTTGAACTCAGCCATGTCTAAGCTGCCGTTCTCGTCCTTGTCCATCATCCGGAAGATCTTCTTGACGCGCTTCTCGGGGGTGTCTTCGTCTTCCGGGAGCTTAACCATGGAGCCGACCTGTATGTGTCAGCGATGAAGGCATTTCCTCGGGCCTGTGTACATACCATTTTGTAGATGGCTTCTACGATTGCCAACATCTCCTCGTAGCTAATCTTGCCATCACCGTCAATGTCGTACAGCTGGAACGCCCAGTCGAGCTTGTCCTCCATCTTGCCGCGACTCGTGACGCTCAATGCGCAAATAAACTCCTTGAAGTCGATTGTGCCGGATTTGTCTGCATCGAAGACATTGAAGACGTAATCTGCAAACGATGACGGATCGCCGAAAGGAAAGAACTGCTTATAGATCTTTTGGAATTCCTCCTTGGTGAGCATGCCCGATGGACAGTCCTTCAGGAAGCCTGTATGTACTCAGTTACGGTCCAGCCAACTTAGACCATTGTGGCCACACCTTTGTACCATTGCTGTAACTCTTTCTTGTCGAAATGTGTCGCTTTCTGGAGATCGGCCAGCTCCTGCTGTGATAGTTTACTCTGGCTGTGATGGGACACGATCAGCTTGTGTTTCTGTGTTTCCAAGCACTTGATGCCGCAGCGTGATCCCAATTCGTCTTCGAAACCGTGTATGGCATTCGCCAAGGCGATTTTCTGCATATCCTTGTAGTGCGCATATCCGGACTCGTCATGGCTGGGGATGTCGGTGTGATGGCGGCGCGCAAACTTGAGTGGCGGGTGTTCATATTCTAGTAGAGGTATTCCTTGCGCCTGTGGCGGAACGTGAGGCGGCGACGCTGGATGCGCATGCGTCTCGTGGTTGTCGATGTCGAACTCTGACTGCATGCTTGCGCGGTGGGTGGTCGAGTGTGGGGTCGGGCAGGCGAGATTTGCGCCTGGATAGAGAGTCCATGACGAGGTCCGATCCAGCGTGTAGCCGTCGCTCGACGAGGCGCGTGTCCGAGGTGAAGGGCAGGAGTCCCCAGACGATAGGGTGGTAGGCGCAAAGGCCCCGCATTACAAAGCAACAAGGAGAGAGAACTTACGATTTACCCATGGCTAGAAGATGTGCGGAATATCGCGGGTGGAGAATTTAGGGGTGCACCGGAATATGTAGTGAAGGGAGCAGGCAGGCAGTCGTCAGGTGTCGGTAGGCGGAGCAGCAATCAAAGGGTAGTAGCTGGTAGTAGGTGGCGGACCAATCGATGGCGGGGTGCTCTCTGCTTGGTGACGGGAAGGCGCAGCACTCTAGGAGCAGGCGAATGCAATAGGCGATGTACGAGGCTAGGATGTGGGTGTAGACGGGCAGAGGTAGTGTGAGCGGAGGATATATGCTGGTCGTCGTGACAGCTCGGGTTCCAGCCAGTCGACACAAATAGCGGCCACGCCGAGAGGGCCCTGGCCGCTTCGTCATGTCCCGCTTTCGCATGCATCTTCGGCGGGCAACCCCGCGAGTCTAGCACAGCGCCAGTGGGTGATTCGTGCCCTTGAAGGCCCGGTTTCATCATTGCCAAAGTGAATACCGAACTGCTGTCGCTGGCCATTCAGCTTGGTCCGTCTGGCGCGCAACCTGCATACACGTCCAGCCCTACGACCCATCTTCCGCCGCGCATAATCGCGCATGACTGGTCACGTGTATGCGCGTGCTCCACCCGAACCACGTTCACGCTTACTGCGCTTTCCTTTAGCCCCACCGCCGTCAGCACGCCTACTGATCAACCATGGACGACATCCTCAACGAGCAGTTTGAGCGCGTCGAAAAGGCCCTGACCACGCTGGTCGACTCAATCGCCGCCTACAACCCAGCCACGCAAGCTGCAGTCGACTTGGTAGCTGCTGACGACGAGCTCAGTGAAGGACTGGATCAACGTATGCTGCCATTCGTTTTGACTGAGAACACTGACTAAGATGGTGCAGTTGCCAAACACCAGGCAAACCATGTGCGCATCCAACACTTGCGCGCAGAAGCCGACGCTCTCGAAGAACAGCTCAAAACGTCCGTCAAGAAGCTCGCCGAACTGCGCCACGAGCTGTTTGACACGTCTGTGACGACATTCCCAGAAGATTCACGCGCCGTCCCGTTCGACGAGCTCTTACAGTATGCGACCAACATCTCGAGATACACAGTGCCGCCGACGTACCGTGAGCGCATTCCTGCAGCAGACAAAGACAAGGAGGACGAAGACGTCGGCTCGAGTGGAGCCCCTACTAATGGCCTCAACACGCCTGCTCTCCCACCAGAGACTGTAGAAACGGCGACTGAAGCTGTACAAGGGCAGAAGGAAGGCGAAGATGCTGCTGGTCCTGCACTCGAAATCACGCCCGAAGAAGAAGAATGGCTGAAGAAGCTCAAAGCTAGCAACCTGGCTTGGTATCCGTGGCCCAGCAACGAAAAGATCCGCGCGGGCGCTCTCTTCAGTCTCCAGTACTGGCGCGAGGTAAGTCGGAACCTGCAGATTGACGTGAAACATACACTGACTTCGTGCTTCCTTTTCTGCAGAAGGGCAAAAACTTGGACGAATTCAACATACCTGCACATCTCAAAGCAGACAGGGACAAAGTACTGCAGGAGCAGCAACAGCAGGATGTGGCTGCACAGGAGGTGGCTACAGATTCTCCAGGCAAATTAATACCCCAACAGCTTCCCTCTGAAAACACACACCGTCCTAAGCCACTCGGGGTCTTTGCAGGCTTTGATGACGATGACGATGACTGATTGATCACAATCCATCATGGATGACAAGTCTCGTTGGATGTAGAAAGGCGCTTGGGTTCAGGAGCTGTACCTATCACTAAAACTTTACGTATACCTTTACGATAGATTTTGCCGAGATAGTGTTTTGAAAGTATAATTCAGAAAACACGGGCTCCTTCGCAGGACATCTATACCCCGAACGTCATGTCAAGAGCGCGCCTTGCTGTTCGTCAATGCCATAGTCTGTATGATCTCATGCATCAAACCCTTGCCAACCATCAGTAGGTGTCTCCATAGTGGATGGCTGATCATGGTCCCATATGACACCCAATGTATATTCATTCTGGGTGCAAGCTTGGCACAAAGTCCTGACGAATCTCGACGTCCTGTATTCCTACACAGATTTCGGAGAAGTCCCCATGCTCATAGTCGCGCACGACCCCCGTCAACGTTAGCGGTGGCTGGACATTGAGCAACTAGCCCATATATGGTTAGCACCCAAATTTTCTGGAAACAGTGCTTGACTTTTCTCGAAAGTCGCAACGCGACAAAGTCCAATACATTCATCAGCAAATCAAGTAAAATGGGCAGCAAAATACGCAAGAGGGAGCGCGAGGCGGATCAAATCGAAAAAGTGGAGGAAGCCCCCGCAAAACGGCGCAGACAAAGTAATACAGACCAGGTGAAGCTCTCCAAGCTTTACGCAGACCTGGCAGCCGAGGAAGATGATGTTCGTCTTGAAGCCGCCAAACAAATCATCGTCAACTTTTCGCCCGAAAACAAGCCATCGGCCAAAGATGTGGAAGATGCGCTAGTACGCCTGATCAAAGGCCTTTGCAGTCAGCGCAAAGCTGCTAGGGTCGGATTCTCGCTCACGCTGACCGAGTTGTTACGGCAACGTTTTGCAGCAACAAAGGATGATGACGAGGATTCGCAGCTTGATGCGGCATCCGTCATCAAGATGGTGGAAGAGAAGACCAAAGCCAAAGGCAACGTACCGGGAAAGGTAGGACTGCAGATATGCTAAATATTGCGAAGCTAACAGACACAGGAAAAACGGGACCATACCATTGGAAAACTGTTTGGTTTCAAGGCCATTATGCAATCATCAATACTCCTTGAACCGGAACTCTCGCTGGACTCCTGGAACAAGCTCTTGGACAATGTTTATCGAATGGCACGCGACATTCCGTGGTTACGGGAAGAATGCGGGATGGTACTGGTCGAAGCAGTGAGGAGTCTGAAAGGTCAACTACAGTACCGAAGATGTGCCGAAGAAGTGTTGGAACGACTCAACACATTCAAGCTTGTCTCCACGCCCGAGGGTGTGGCGGTGTGGCTTACCGTCAAAGCACATTATCCAGAGGCACTGCCCGAGGGTGTCTGGCACGATAAAGACCCATTAGCAAAGAAAGAACGCTCTCGGCTTGCCAAAATCTTGAAGGAAGACTTCAACAAGAGCGAGTCAGAAGATGCAAAAGACGAAACCACGAAAACCGGGACTACGAACCCGAACCCGTCTTTCACCTGGGACCTCGCATTTGCCGAGATATTGCAAAGGGATGAGCAAAGCAAGAGTGACTCTAAGGACAAGGTTGAGTTTCCACAATTTTGGATCGACACTGTAGACAGTAAGTCGAATCATCTAAAAGAGTGGTTAGCTTGTATGACTGACTGTGATAGGCAATCTTTTCTCTTCCTCAGCGTCCCACGAACGTAAAGCGTGGGGCTTCAAGTTGCTGAGTAGCATGATCACCCGTGTGCCAGATGGGGCTGTGTCTGCATTGTTCAGTCCAAATTTGATGCGTACCCTCATCAACCAAAGCAAAAAGGAAGACAGGTTCCTCCATTCGGCCGCGCTCGCTGCGTTGAGCTCTGTCCAGCTCAGAGTCGATCAGGAAGATGGAACAGCCCTCCCTATTTTTGTTGCATTGACTTCGAAGCACGGCAGCATTGAGTTCGACCGCATCACCAAGACGAAAACGCTCGAGCAAATCCTCGCATCGGCAGATGACAAAAGCTTGATGAAGATTGTACGACATCTCAAGTCACTGATTCTGCGTCCTGATTGTGAGGAACAAGCAGTCGCAGACAGCCGCCGGCAGGCCATTGCCGACCTGCTGTTGAACACAGTCAGACAATACAAGCGATACGAAAAGTTCAATGAGAAGACCTTCAAGAAAGATGTTGCCCATCGACGGGAAGGTCGCGCCGCAGATGAGCGAAAGTCTAACTGGCTGCGAGAAATCTTGGAGACACTGGTTGAGTGTGCTTATTTCATTCCTTCAAAGAGTGCGGATACTAAGAAGGTGCCTCTTCCCGCTATCAGTGATCGGAGTCGGGCAATGTTCCAAGAGCGCCTATCATCTTGTCTGACCAAGTTACTGGATGTAAAGTTGGGTGCTCGCTCAGATGTCGCCCTCATGGTTCTAGACATGATAAGAGCCAAGAGCGACAAGTCTGCCAAACTGGATCTTGCTTTCAAGGCAGACGCATCGGTTCTGGGTACTATGGACAAGGCGTTGAATACACTCGACGCCATCTCTGCGACAGTAAGCATGTCACTTCCTGTTCATCTGTCGTTTGGCTAACATGGCATTACAGGGTTCGATAGCCGGTAACGAGCTGGCAGCGCAAGGCTTTATGCTCTTGTACTCACTAACGCTCTTGCAAGCCTACAATGGCGAGGGGGATGCCGTCATGATGCTTGATGATCTAGATGCGTCCTACAAAGCCTTCGAGGCGTCACGAAAGACGTCATCAAAGAAGAAGAACAAGGTCTCGACTTCCGATGGTCAAAATGCCTTTGTCGAGATCGTACTCTCCTTCTCAGGGAACACACGAACACTATTCCGTCGAATCGGAGAAGAAGCATTTGCTATCTTCGCATCAGAGATTAGTGCTGAAGGACTGCGGTCCTTGACTGAAATCCTGGACACTGAAGAGAACCTCGAGGGACAGAAAGAGCTATTCAATCAGGGTGATGAAGACGTTGAGGAGGAAGATTCAAGTGACGACGAAGAAGACGACTCAGACGTTGAGATGGTCGATGGGGAAGAGTCGAACAGCGACGCGGCCTCTGAATCTTCTGATTCGGACTCCGAGGATGACGACAGCGACGCAAGCGACGACGATGAAGATGGTGAGGAAGATGCAGAGTTGACTCAATTCAACAACATGCTGGCCTTGACTCTTCAGACGTCGAAGCCGAATGTGGACGGTGACGCGGCGGAAGAGACATCCGACGAGTCTGACATGGACGACGACCAGATGATGGCGCTTGACCCACACCTCAGCAAGATCTTCAAGGAGCGAAGCAAGACAACAAGCAAGAAGAAGGAGCGGGAAGACGCCAAGCAGAACGTGGTTCAATTTAAGTCGAGAGTCCTAGATCTGCTTGCCGTGTACATGGAGAAGCAATATTCCAACCCGCTTACTCTGGAAATTCTCCTCCCAGTACTCCGTCGTACTCGAGCCAACGCAAACAAGCAGACGGCAGACAAAGCGGCCAAGATGCTGAAGTCCTTCTTCGATACCCGCACGAAGCGCAAGGCGCCCCTCCCGAAGCCAGAGAACACGGAGGATGTATGGGAGCTACTGAAGGGAATTCACGAGGAGGCGAAGCTAGGGAACGGTGCAAAGGTCCATGCGGATGCATGTGGCTCCGCCAGCTTACACGTAGTAAAGGTGCTTGTTGGTCTTGAGAAAGCAAACTATGCTGGTGTGGTGGACGTTTACGCCGAAACTCAGAAGCAGTGGTTTGCAGACAAGAAGTCTCCATTACAGCCGGTGCTGTTCACTCAGTTCCAAAACTGGTCTATCAATGCACGACAGCAAGGAAAATAGGCGGTATTCTTCAGGGAAGGGCGTAACGGAACTCAACTAGCACAGCTTCTGATACAGTTGGTCGATAAATGTAATCAAGCTTCTCAACACAATACCGTGTTCATTGTGACTCAAACTCCAGATTCAGCAATGTAATTCTAGAAGCGTGTATCAAGTCGGGCTTGAGCTCCTAGGCAGAAGGTGGAGCTCTCGCGTGGTGATTATTTCTCTTCTGGTAGTGGCGGTAGTGTACCCACTTTTATCGGCCCCGCCGCGGGGAGCTCGCTCTGGAAGCCTAGCCTATGTCATACCAAACAAATCAATTTACATGCAACCCGTCGCGACATCCAACACCTTACCTTGCCTCCCTGCAAACTCCACCAAGCATGGCTTGCACACACGTGAACGCGCCCGGTAAGCTCTCATTGCCATGCTTAGGTTCTATTCTTGCACAACGAAAGACGAGAAGAGTGGCAAACATGTCCGCTGCGTCTTGTCGCCTTGACGGGATTTGTAGCTACATGCTCCATCTACGCCATGCTAACATGATCCAGAGCTCCATCCGCCAGGACCAACACAGTCTGTATATCGAGAAGACTGCACGCAGTGCTTTGACTCGATCGATGACCCCACCGGCCTTGATGTGTGCCTCTACTGTTTCAACGGTGGATGTACGAGCGATCGAAACCATGCTCTCCTCCATGTTTCTTCTACAAACCACCCACTTGTCCTGAACATCAAGCGCACACGCAAGAGGGTCACGCGCGATGAACCCCCTCAAAAGATGACGAAGCTCGCCGTTGCAGCTGAAACCGAGTCTGACCGATACGATACCACGACCCAAGTCAAATGCTATGAGTGCGGCATCGACGATGTAGACAAGAGCTCAGGAAAGCTTCCGGATATTGTAGACGCAGTTCTCAAGGCGAACACATTTGCGAAGCAGCAGGAAGTCAAGGCATGGGAGCAAGAGTTGACCGCCTGCGAACATACACTCTGCTTGGAACAGCAGGCAGCGCGACAGATAGAGTCTCAAAGCTTGGGTCACTGTTCTGAGTGTGAGCTCAACGAAAACCTTTGGCTATGCTTGACCTGCGGCAATTTAGGGTGTGGCCGTCAGCAATTCGGTGGCGTTGGTGGCAATTCACACGGCGTTGGACACACAAAGTCGACCGGTCATCCGGTTGCAGTCAAGCTCGGATCTCTCACCGCGGATGGTACGGCCGATATCTACTGTTACGCTTGTGACGAAGAGCGCATAGATCCTGAGCTGCCTGACCATTTAGCACACTGGGGTATCAACATCAAAGATAGGGTCAAGACAGAGAAGAGTCTTACGGAGATGCAGGTCGAGCAGAATTTGCGATGGGATTTTGCTATGGTGACTGAAGACGGCAAAGAGCTACAACCATTGTTCGGACCAAACTTCACAGGCTTGAAAAACTTGGGTAACAGTTGCTACCTTAATAGTACCCTCCAGGCTTTGTTCTCGATCCAAGAGTTCAAGGATCGATATTATCTCCCCAATGAAGCCCCACCGCAGACACCGCTACCCGCCGAAGATCTAGAAACTCAGCTACGCAAGATCGCCGATGGAATGATCTCAGGTCGGTATTCAAAGCCGGACAGCGACGTCACTACCAGCGAGCATAGCCCTGAGGTTCCACACCAGCGCGGCCTTGCGCCTGCCATGCTCAAACATCTGATCGGAAGAGGCCACGCTGAGTTTTCAACTATGCGACAACAGGATGCGTTCGAACTACTTTTGCATATGCTTCAACTAGTCTCACGCAGTAAGCATGTTGAGCCTCATAAGGATCCAGTCGGCGCCTTCCGCTTTGCCATGGAGCAACGGCTACAGTGTGTTAGCTGTAAGCGTGTTCGGTACAAGACAGACGAGCAGGAGAATATCTCTATCCCAGTTCCCATCCGCAGAATCCCGAAAGACTCGCAGATGGACGTTACCGATGGAAACGGCAAAACGGAAGAGAAGGAAGAGTTTGAGCCAGTATCGCTGAAGGAGTGTCTCGACATCTTCACAGCTGAAGAATTGGTTGAGCTTACTTGCGGTGCGTGTGGCAGCAAGGATGGATTCACGAAGAGGAGCATGTTCAAGACTTTCCCTTCAGTATTGGCTGTCAACGCCAGGCGCTTCGAACTGGTCAACTGGGTGCCCACCAAGCAAGATGTTCCCGTTATTGTCAACGATGAACCGTTCTCTTTCGACGCCTACAAGTCAAAGGGATTGAGCGAAGGTGAGGAGCTTCTTCCAGAAGACGCAGACACAGGAGCGGCTGGAGGTTCAAAATGGTCACCTAACGAAGCTGCACTATCGATGCTCGAAGCCATGGGTTTCCCTAGGGTCAGATGTGAGAAGGCTCTGCATGCCACTGGCAATGAAGATGCTGAAGCAGCAACGACCTGGCTATTCTCACATATGGAAGATCCAGATATCGATGATCCTGTCGACTTCAATGCTGGTTCTGGTGGAGACGCGGCTGCTGCATCTGTTCTCGACCCTGAGAAGATTGAGAACCTAGGGGCCATGGGATTCAATGCTCCCCAAGCACGTCAGGCTTTAAAGGAAACAGGCGGTGATATGGAGCGTGCTGTCGACTGGCTGTTTAGTCACCCGGATGCACCCGGCGACTTTGACGAAGGCGGTGGCTCTGAAGGACCTGCTGAGCCAACAGAGAAGCCATTGGCTGGTAGCGAGGCGCTGCCTGCAAACTTCCAACTCCAGTCCATCGTATGCCACAAGGGTAGCTCGATACATGCTGGGTGAGTCAACCGCACTCGTTTACCACACACGAGAACGTGCTAACGTCTAACAGTCACTATGTCGCGTTTGTGCGCAAGCAGTTGCCAGATGATCAGGCTGCATCATGGGTGCTCTTCAACGACGAGAAGGTCGCTAAGGCAGCCGACGTGGAGGAGATGAAGAAGTTTGCCTATGTGTATTTCTTCAGGCGTTTGTAAGGCGGCGGGTCTAGGTCTCGGACTAGCATAGCGAAAGCGGAGTTGTGTCGGATTAGCATTAACATTGACGATACGGCGAACAGAGAAGGGGTCAGGAGCATTGCGGCGCAAGCTGCTAGACGATGTCAAGATAGCACGGACTAGCTGCAGGCGTAGCCTGAATGAAGCTGAAATCTCATCTGATAAAGGTGCAACTGATGTTCGCTCGTCGGAGAACTGGAGCTTTTCTCCGAGCCCGAGCTGATTCCAGAATATGTGATAAGTGTGGGGTATGTCGTGCACGGACTTACGTCGCCGACCATCGCTTTTCCTAATCATTACTTCAATTCCTCGATCGCCATCCACCTCCGCTACACCTACACCAACATCAACACGCTATCCAAACCGCTGCCAAAACAAAAAATCCACACCACAGAACCTCGAAACACCGCACATATCGACCACCACCATGTTCAGGAGAGTCGCAGCAGCAGTGCCTGCCCAGGCCGGAAGAGTGCTCGCAACCGCCGCCAGGCCCAGCATCGTTTCGCCCATTCGCACAGCAGCCCCTGCAGTTTCAGCAGTCGGTCGGCGGCAGTACCACGAGAAAGATAAGTGCCCCATACTGTTTGTTCGAGAAGTCGACGTGGTGGCGATAAAGGCGTTCCATGACAATCACCTCGTCATCGCACCACCATTTCCGACTTATATCCGTACGAGAACGCTCAGCTAACATCCGCAGCACTGCTCGATCACTACAACAAGCCACGCAATGTTGGTTCCATGTCTAAGACCGATACCGACGTCGGTACTGGACTCGTCGGCGCGCCCGCGTGTGGCGATGTCATGAAGCTCCAGATCCGTGTCGACCCTAACAACAACACCATCAGCGACGTCAAGTTCAAGACCTTCGGCTGCGGTAGCGCGATCGCTAGCTCAAGTTACCTCACAGAATTGGTTCGGGGTATGACACTGGAGGACGCATCGAGGATTAAGAACACAGAGATTGCAAAGGAGCTTTGCCTACCACCTGTAAAGCGTGAGTATCCATTTCGCAACAACAATAGATAGGGTCGAGATACTAACTGCTTATAGTACATTGCTCCATGCTTGCTGAAGATGCCATCAAATCCGCAATCTCCAACTACTACACGAAGAACCCCAACGCACGGCAAACAGACCTTGGCGGCAAGTCTGCGCCGCTGCCAAAGGTTGAGATCGAGACCGTTTCCTCTGCAACGGCCTAAAGGGAGACTAGGATGGCAATGTAAATTGATACCATGTGGATGGGAATGGGAATGAGAACGAGAACGGTTAAGGAAGTTGCTTGATATTACCTGCATCAGTCTTTCGCTACTCAATGTACCGGGTATGACTTGGGCGTTTGAGCGTTACGGCGGCTGGCTTCCTGTATAGTAGGCTGAGAAGTACTTATCTTACATCGCAATGAACAAAATTTGTAAATGCGAAAGAAGACTATGAGCTGGCTCTTGCGCTGATAACTCAATGTATGAATAATAACAGCACAGGAGTAAGGGATGTAAAACTAGCAGGCTACTTCAGTCATGGTATATGAAAGCGGAAGTCGGCTAACTCCTGGTCTTATGAGCTGAGTGTCACGCCATGTAGGTGCTCTAGATCTGATGATCCGTTTGATCAGATAATGGATGCGTGAAAGTGTACATCAGCCTTGCGGCATTACATGTACCCCAGAGTCACTGTTAGATGCAGATCGTTCCTACATACGTCCGTCTCCATGCATTGTAGATAATACGCGATTTGCTAGATCAAGTGGTGAATGTTGTGTAAGATCTATGACGTTGGACCCTTCCATGGTTCGCGACCCTAGTTCCTCCGCGTATCAACATCTAATCGATGCACGCCTCTCAACCTACTCTTGTGCAAATCTTCAGCCATGTCGACAGTACAACAAGACGAAGCGCCGCCCGCTATACGATTCAAGCGCCGCAAGATCGCGCATCCGAAGCGCGTCTTTGCCGAAGACGACGCGCCTACTGTCTCCGCCTCACATTTGCCCGATGCTGCGACTCTGGACGATGCGCAACCGCCGCCGAAAGAAACCAACGACGAAGAAGAGTCGGTTCCGAACTTAAAGGAAATATTGCGCAACCGAAAGCGCCCACGAGATCGCCTGAAGGAAACCGTACGCAAAGTAGAACCATCGCGGACTGATTCGGTGCAAGTAGAAGCACCCCGGCCAGACCAGTATACGAGTCGCTTCGTCGCGCAAACGGGGCAGGTCGTAGATCGCGATGACAGGCAGATGTAAGTGGACTGTCCAGAAGACTGTAAAATGCTCCAAGTAGGGCAACGTCAAGCACGGAGGCTAATGTGCTAGGTCGGAATATGTAGAAGCTCGCATGGCTGAAAAGAACTATCGCCAATACGGCTGGCCCATACCAAGTCATCTCCAGGCTTCTGTAGTAGCCATCGCACCAGACCTGCAACATACCTTTGCTTCGAGCGCAGCGGCGCATGGCACGTCCGCTAGCACTGGCAGTCCAGCGGATAACGAGCACAGCAACCGATTGGCGGCAGGCCAGGGCAAGCTTGAGGAAGTAGATCTGGGCCCAGAAGCTGCTGCACGCACGGAACAAGCCTGGAAACGATGGGACAAGGGCGAGCCTGAGCCGCCAGCAAGCAAAGCACGGCGAGACAAGTACGGCTACGCGTGGCGCAAGCCCAAAGCCAACGGGAAGACGGACGAAGATAAACGACGCGACCAAATGGTGGAGGCAGTGCTCCGAGAAGCTAAACGTATGTTCTCTCTCAACCTTACAATGACAATCCCCTGACTGACATATACTCCAGTCGACTTCTTCGACTCCACCACTCCCACAAACCCCCACGTCAACCCTTCCGTCAACACCGACGACGCCCTCGTCGAGCAATTTCGCTCCGAATACTACGAATCCATGCAAGCGAGACAACAAGCTCGCAAACCAGCTGCTCCCACCGTCAAGGGTGCGCCGCCGCCCATCACAGGCCCCAAGCTGGGTGGCAGCAAGAGCGCAAGAGCCAAGATGCACAAATTACAGCAAGAAGAGCTTGCAAAGAAGAAGAGGTAATGTTTGTTGCATGCATCTTTGCGTCGTGCGGTATCCCCGCATGTCATGTTGTCTGCATGTTTCTTGCCTGATTCAACAGCTGTCCTTGCATTTTTCACGAGGCTTGCGGCCTTGTTCTAAGCATTCATTCTTATGCAGGAATGGTGATTTAACAGATTGTGTAGCGGTGCAATAACGAACGATGGACGCGTGCTCGAGCGATGGGAATGGAGGGGCACGGATGTTAAGAAGACGACTTGGTACAGCAAGTAAGGAAAGGAGTGTTCGAGCTGCTGTATGTTTCTGGGCATGTTCCCGGTACAGCAAACGCTGGCGACATCGCTATTCACATGACTAGTGTCCGAGGAGGATTCCTTGCTGCGATTCGAAAGATAATATGTTCGTGTCTTACATACAAGCAAACAGACATGCCCAACGCCTAGCCGTGTATATCTTAACCCTAATTATGCTGTGTCCTGAACACTTGTCCATAGCAATCACAAGAAATCATCTCAAAGCTTCCTCGGTGCAGCGACTGGTTTTTTTGCAGTCCCGTTCGCTGCAGGGGTCTTCTTCACAGTCCCATTTGTACCTGAGGCTATTTTGCTGGGAGCTTTCTTCGCTGGCGTAGAGATGGCATCCATCTTCTTTGCCAAATCTCCCGTCTTCTTGATCGCTTGCCCCTTATCCACCTTCTGGGGCACTTGCACAGCGCCACTAGGGGTGACTTTGATTGGCACTCCGCCTGCTGTCATGAATGTTGTTCCCTTGTTTTCTTGAGCTTTTTCAATCTCATCCTTACCAACCTTGATCTTGACACCGTTTTTCATGGTGAGTGTACCGGTTTTCTTAGCTTGCTCGACTTCCGTTTGAGGCACCTTAATCATGACACCCGAAGCGGTCATCATTTCTTTCATCGGGCCTGTAGGTGTCGGGGTGGGCTTCTTAGTTGCCGCTGACGTAGAGTTTATTCGGGCGTGTGCGGCGGTGCCTGGCTTTGGTGCAGCAGCAGTGGTAGGCTTCTTTGCGGATGACGTTGGAAGGTTGATGGCACTCTGGGCTCGCCTTGCGGCCGGGGTGGTGGCGGTTGGCGTTTCCAAGGTCTTCGTAGGTGCACCTGGGATTGCTGTGCTTGCTCTTCTCATCCCATTTGGCATTACAGCGCCACTTGCTATCGCTGTTTCCTTGACTAACTTGGCCAGGTTTTCTTGCGTAAGACGCTGGACTTCTGGGACTTCTTTTGGTCCTGCTGCCTGTGCGGCGCCCATCTGCGCAGCGCCTTCTATCATCTTTTCCAGTTGTTCTGGACTTGGTAGGCCTTTCATCTCGCCACCTTGACCTAGCAGCGTCTTGATGTGGTTCTCGAAGAACTCTTTGCCGCCAGGTATGGGTAGGTCTGCAGGCGAAGCGCCGTAGGCTACGGTCAAGGCCATCATGACGGACGTTATCGGTGCGAAAATTTTGACGAACTCGTTCCAGTTTCCTGACTTGACTTCTGTCTCAATCTGCACCGCCGGCCGCGGCACTGTTCGAATGGTCTTGCTCCCGTTGCCTCTGCTGCTCTCACTCTTGGTATCCATATCGAAATGGTTCTTCCAGAAGTCTTCTGCAGGAAAGCGAGTGTGGCGACTGAAATATTCGAGCATATAGTCCTTCTCCCTCCATCGGTTTCTCAGCCAGACCTCAAAAGCGTGCGTGTTCTCGTATGGGATATCATCGAGATGAAATCGTCGCCAATGCATGTTTACTGATTTTGGAGGTCTTCCCTCGAAAAAAGAAGAGCGCAAGGTAAAGATATCCTGACCAAATTGACCTTCTGGTACACCTTCGTATGCGATGGTGCAGTCGTACAGCCAATCGGTGGTTTCTCTCAGCTCGTTCAGACAAAACTTGAGACCAGTGCTGCGTGGGAGTAGCTGGTGCTTCATGTCCTGCAAACCATTCTTCTGTGCCCATTTCTGACTCTTCTCGCGTGTGGTTTTAGACAGGTTGGTCCCCTCGGGGAATATGATTAGCCACATAGGATCTCCCTTCTTGTTCAGCTTGGTCAGATGTTTCTTGAATGTTCGTTGATCCTCCTCCCATTTCCTGGATAAGAAGATGAAATTGTAGAACTGAGCACCCCACCCAATGATAGGGATATTCTTCAATGACTCTTTCAGGATAATGTAGATGAAACCGTGCATGTTGTTTGTGTAAGCAATCCACCAGAGGTATAGCCAGTCAGTGTAGAGTTGGTGGTTGGCCATGAGAACCAGGCGATCAGCAAAGTTACATTGTAGAG
>Ga0265797_10004654_pt1 | contig 20745 bp, 18 predicted proteins | sample P2T30metagenome_FD_192433 | JGI IMG/M metagenome (GOLD analysis project Ga0265797, IMG submission 192433) | Plant litter microbial communities from East Loma Ridge, Irvine, California - P2 T30 | ecosystem: Environmental > Terrestrial > Plant litter > Unclassified | place: USA: California...
GCACGCACTGGAAATAGGTGCCGTCGGCCGGCAGCAATTCAAAGCGGCTGCCCGCCAGCCCGGCGCGGAACAGGTCGCGTTTCTTTTGATAAAACGCCGGCAGGTCGCGCCACGGCGCCGGGTCGGCCATGTAGGCGGCGACACCGTGCTGCATCGGCGCGTTGACGCGGAAGACGTTGTACTGGTGGACCTTGCGAAATTCGAGCATCAAGGCCGCCGGCGCGGCCACGTAGCCGATCTTCCAGCCGGTCACGTGGTAGGTCTTGCCGAAGCTCGATACCACGAACGCGCGCGCCGCGAGCAGCGGGTGCGACGACACCGACGCATGCGGCTGGCCGTCGAACACCATGTGTTCGTAGACTATACGGGACGGAACACTAGACCAGTATCCTAATTCCTTTTAGAGTCAATGGGTTAGGGTCCCATCGAGCGCTTCAAGACTCGACAGAAAAGGATTCGGCCGTCTTCCGTCGAGTGGTCCTTGTCTATCTATTCAATCATTTTTAACTTCCAGGCCCCGGGTCGCTGGTCGGTACCACTTGGTTCCCCTTTCGGTGTCGGCGAACTGCTCGCGCGGGTAAGGGGTCCGCAGCGGCGGCAGCACGCGCCTGGCGCGGACGCCACCGGCCACGTCAGTTTCGGGGATGTGAAGGTCGACCTGCAGAACCGGCTCGTCACCAACAGAGCGCTACGGTGTGCCTGAAGAGGAGCGCAAGGTGGTGGATTCCCAAGCGGTTGAAATGCGCCGCCCGAAGGCCGAGTTGAAGGGCGTCACGGAGGAGCGCGACATCTTGAAAAAAGCCGCGGTGTACTTTGCCAAGACGTCCGGGTAAGTTGGCCGACATCTGCCTGTCGCGGCCGGCAGCACCCGACCCGCTGCGGATCTTTAGCATTTATAAAAATTTCTCAAAGACTCGGAAAAGAAAACCGATACTGATAATACTCAGCGCGTAAATAATTAACCCTTCACCTTGGGAGACAAGCTCAGCGTCAATGCGCATCCGAACGGGTGTGTTACTAAGGGCGGCACGTCTGTCTTACTCGTTGGCAGAGTTGATAGTGCAATGCGATGCCACTGCCTGACCCGTTCGCTTCTCGCCACCACTGACGCTACCAGTTGATTCGTATAGCGCTTACCCCGTTCCTACCGATGAACTGCGACGGCGCACCGCTCTTGACACCCCCCTGCCGATTGATGCGAGAGGTTGAGGTCATCAGCACGCAAGCTTTAATCGCCCGGGTGACGCCCACATAATGCAAGTTTAGGCATTGCGTTTCGTTCTCGAAAATGACCTGACCAAACGTTCCGGGCGGATAAAGGCGTGTCGGGATGACATGATCATAAAGATCGGCATGGAAGACGAGGTCGAATTCCAGCCCTTTTGCCTTGTGCAGCGTCATGATCTGAACGGCATCGCGGCTGGGACTGTGAAACCAGCGAAGCTTGCCGGCATCCCCGCATACGGACACAAGTTCCGTCGCACCGATCGACGAAAGCGGTTGGCCAAGAAGGCGAGTGGTCGCATCAAGTACGGATGCAACCAGGTCTGTCTCTGCGCAAGTCCGGCACCGCAAAAGTACCCGCCGGAGCGCGCTTCGCTCTAGACGACTTAGCTTGAGCGAACCAACCCGCTCGATCAGCGGTTCGACGGTTAACTGCGGGTCGTAGCGCAACCTCAGCAGATCCGTGAAAAGACTTGCTTCGGCCGACGGTGCCGTCTCGAAAGGACTATCCTCGACGAGATGGTAGTTAACCTTCAGATGATCCGCAATCAGCCGAGCAGAATGCTGATGCCGGCAAAAGATGGCCACCCTGTTTGCCGAGGCCACTTCGTAGTGGGCCATAAGATGAGGAACAGCTTTCGTCAACCAAGTGCCTATCGCATGCTGGTCGCCATTGATCGTTTTCAAAAACACTCTAAAGTCGTTCGTTGGAGCGATCGAGTGATTCGGATTGAGCAGACGCTGTGCATAGTCGTTGACGGATGGATGGCTGCGGAAATTAGTCGTGATTGCAAAATGCGCAAAGCCGCTGCCTAGCGCGGTAAGCTGTAGAAGATACCTCGGATCCTTGTGCGCGAAAGCATAAATAGATTGATCACCGTCACCGACCGCAACGGCGTTTAGACCTAAGGTCTTGAGCTTCAGGAAGAGTTCGTGTTGGAAGTATCCGCTGTCCTGATACTCGTCGATAAACACGGCGCGATACCGCGCCACGAGGTAGTTTCGGCAGGCAATAGACTGATTGACCACGTGGTTGGCAAGCATGCCTACAGCTTCTAGGGGGACATAACCCTGTGCCAGCGCTCCCTGCAAGAACGGCAGGAACTCGACTATGTTTGCAACGGTCGCTTGCTGCATCGGCGTTGCCGGCAGACTGCTCGTCAACGGAACGGGCAACTCGCTAACCTTAGCCGTCTTAACCTGAGTGGCCACGGGCATCAACTGCCGCGCGAACGGGAAAACGATCTCGCGAAGGCAAAATTCGTCGATCGTGCCAAAGAACGAATTCTTAACGTCGAAAGCGTCGGCTTTGCAGCGGCGCTCCAATTCGTTGCTCGCTTTGTTCGTGAAGGAAATGGCGATGATGCCCTGGTAGGGATGCAGCTTCGGTACCAAGTTCCGGATTTTGCGTGACAGGACGCTAGTTTTTCCACTGCCAGGACGGGCAACGATCACCATGCTGCTCTGGCATTGAATGGCCTGATCCTGCTGCACACTGGGAACAAAGTTGGCCATAGTTAAACTTTCGCTGCAGCGTTTATACAATGGAGCAGCGGCTTTAACAGATCCCCACTAAGCGGTGCGTGCAGCGAAGCTCCGCAGTGCTCAATAAACTGCTGCATGCGGATGGCTTTCTGCCCTTGCAGGTAGGCGATAGCCTGAAGCACTGGATGGCCGTTGAATCCATTGAGCAATGCTGGGAGTTCAGTGGCAATGTCATGCTCCAGGTCGATCTTCGAAAGGAAGATGCCATAGGGAGCGACAGCTGCACTTACCTTATGCCAAGTTCCATCCGTAAGCGAGGCGCTTTGACTGTATGGTACTGGGCGATGCGGCTCGGAAGGCAGGCCTGCCAGCGATAGGGCACGGTTGATGCCTGCGACTTGGCGCCATGTCACTTGCGCCCCCTGCGGACCGATCAGGATGTCGGAAATGTCGTTGTCAGTTCTCATAGACCACGGAATTTCCAGCGCGTTCAGCACCCGGCTGTAAACCTTAAATGACACGCCATCGACAGACAGCAGGGATACGTTGCATTGGTCGAGATCGAAGCTGTGCCCGCGAGCCAGTGCAGCGTAGAACAGCATTTCCGACGGTCCCTCGACTAGCATGACCGCAGAAGCGAAGAACGCTTCCGCTGGGAGGATGCTCATCCGGTAGCTAAGCCCTGTCCATGCGCTGTCGATGCAATCGGAACACCCCTGGCTTGCCGCGCGAGAAGCTCCATTGTCGCGCAACAGGCGCACGACCGAGTCGGGGCAGTAACTAGCTGCGATCTGTGGGGAATGGGAGGTAACAATGGTCTGGCCAGGCAGTTCGCTGATAAGGTAGCTTGCGAGCTTACGCTGCTGGTGGGGATGCAAGTGGGCCTCGGGCTCTTCGATGCAATAGATTACCACCTCGCTGTCCTGGTCATACTCGAGTACGCTCTTAGCCTTCCACAAGGCCAAAAGAATCTGGTTGTTACGGCCGTCGCCTCCCAGCATCACAGGCGAACCATTAGTGCTTGCCCCCAGCTCCAACTGTTCGATGAATTGCTGGATGTCGATCGCACCGGTATCCAGCGACACGTTGTACCCAGCATGATGGTGAGAGAGCGCCTTCAGTTCATTGTTGAGGTCTTTGGTCGCTTCGGCGACATAGTGCAATTTCTTCACCCCAGCGTTTACAGACTCCAACAGCTGACTGAGCGCATGCAATTGCTTTGCATCTGCATCCACCTGTAGCTGGTCGCGAGACTCCTGAGAAAGACGCAGCAAGTGCCGCTTTTCCGAGCGGATATATCGCAACAGGTCACGTTGGGAGTGGATATACTTCAGATGCAGGTACTTCAAATAGTACCGGCTTGGGATCTCCTCCATAGCAGTGAGTTCATGACCAGCCTTGATTTTGTAGCTGAGATCTGCGCGATCGGCGTGGAACTCAAGGAAAAAGTGACCGGTGGCACTGACGAAGCCTTTGAGCTGGGAAAGGACCGCGTCCTGAGTCACTTCGGAGAATGCAATACGGATGGAAAACGTGCCTGCCTGCGCGCCATCATTCGCGCAATGGAAATCGCGTGTCGACGGCTCGATATCGGCATCCGACAAGCTCTTGTCCAACAGGAGTCTCAACGCACGGACCATGTTCGTTTTTCCGACATCGTTGCTCCCAATTACCAAGCTATTCTTGGCAAGATTGATGTGGGCATCAGCGAAATTTCGGTACTGTTTCAGTTCGACGTAGTCAATTTTCATGAGCAAAAGATGGGCGAAGCGGCATGCCGTATGTAGTTGGAAGTCCAGATAACGATGGGTGTCCTGAGGTTTTTTGTAGTTCTAAGTCGTAGGCCTTGGCTAATTAATCGTTTCTGGTAGAACGTCGAGCTGAAACACTTGCAATGACTGCTCCTGGCGATAGCGGACGGTTGGAACGGCTCAGTGTAAACGATTGTTGCTTTTAATTCAGCTAGAGGATTTCGTCAGGCGCTCTAAACCAGATAATTCAGCTATCGGTGAACTGCGCACTTTGGACTTTCGTCAGAGACCGAAAATTTTTCGATGCGTAAACGACAACTTGGTAGAATTGTCTTCGATTACAATTTTATTAAAGGCCGTCTATGCATCCCTTGCTTTCTGCGAATGCCATCCGCACTGCCGTGCACGACGTGCTTGCGGATCCTGCCCAGGAACGGATTGTCGCGGTCGCCTTCGTTGGCAAAAAGCCCACCAGGTGGTTACCGTCGGATATAACGGGTATCAAGTTGTACTGCTGGCCGAAGCCCGGCAGCACGGACCCCGTCAGCATCGCGGCGCTGCTCGATAATGACGTCGACGTACATTTCGTCGAAGATCTGCATGCAAAGGTGTTTTGGGGAGAAGTTGGCGGGGCCGTCATCGGCTCGGCTAATCTGTCGGAAAACGGCATGGAAGACCATGGTCTGATCGAAGCGGCCGTCCAGTTGGCGCCGGGCGATCCGGCTATCGTCGAATTCCTCGATTCCGTCAAGTCTCATGCAATTGGAAGCCGCGATCGCCGTTTTAAGACTATGTTGGAACGCCTGCATGTCGCCGACGTGAAGCACTGGCGCAGCAAGTCGGCGCAGGGCAGGGAGACGGTCCGCGCTGGTAATGCACCAGTCAGGACGTTTGAAGACTGGTGCAAGTCGAAGATGCCCGAGCGCTGGCAGCTTGGCTGGTGGGAAGAGGAGGCAAACCCGCCGCGTGACGCGGTAAGTGAATATTCGGCACGCTACCCTGGCCAAGAATACGAGACTTGGCTGCCCGGTGTGAGAGGCGAGTTAATGAATAACGTAGCCACGCTCGGTATCAAGTTGCGCAGTGATTCGTGGCGCGCCTTGTTCCGGCCGCAGCCGTTTTGGTGGTATCCGGAAGATTTCATCGTGTCGCAGCAAAAGAACGCACAGAGGTTCCCGTACAATTGGTTTGCGCGGGTGGCCGTGCCGGCCGGACGTGGCGTGCCTTTCAATCCGGTCGAAAAGCGTTTTCAGGTTGCATTGGCTGCGACGATTCACGGCATGCAAGACGACATCCAACAATTGCGTGGACCGGTGAAAGGAAGGTTTGTGAAGGAGCTGAAACGGAATTACGCGGCGGCTTGAGATCGACGCCATGGACATCCCTGTAGCCCAGCGCTACGTGTTATCGAGTTACTGCAATGCTGCTATCTGGATAAATTAAGCTACATTTTGATTTGGCAACATACTCGCGCATCCATTCTAGTTTTGGTCGAGCTGGGCTTTCCCAGGAATGTCGGAGAATTTTTTCCTCAATGGTTGCCGCAACAGATTCGGTTAATTGTTTATGATTAAATTCATGTTCACCCAATTGCAGTCGATAATCCATTTCGAGGATATAGAACGGGTTTAAGTGATATCTTCCATTTTGCTGTTGTATTAGCTCTGGTATAAAGGAGCGTTTAGGTAGAAGCGAGAAACATGGGTTGGTCTCAGAAAACGCATCCTGATGTCCTTTGTCGGAAAACCGCTTTGCGCGCTCACCAAGCGAATCAGCAAGAAGTATCCTCGGTGTCACTGCGCACTTTGACTCTAAAATAAATGCCTCTTCAACTGCGGGGCCGAAGAAGCTGAGATTATCCAAGTATGAATCACCGTACGAAACTCCGCCTCGCACCAAATATCCATCATTTAGTAACCTGAGTATGGTCAGCGTAGTATTAAATAGCGCGGCCTGAATTAGCAAATCCTCTTCGCCATTTCCCTGATCAACATCATCGCGGAAACCATGGAAGATGTAAGCGCAGTCCGAAAAACTATAAGCCCTGCGGTAGTACGCAGCTTCCTCCCTATCTCTGGCTTGACAATCGCGCATTGACTCATGAAAGGCTCTATGAACCTTATGCTTTGATTCGAAATCTTGATTATCTCTTGTCCCAAGAATGTCAAGAAAAGTAACTACGGTTTTTTTATAGCTCATCTTAATGTTCGCGATTCCGAAAGCTCAAGCAGAAACAGGAAAAAATAATTTTGTTAGGCATTCTAAATCATCGTCATGCTGAAATTCAGTTTCCGCGCAGCCGAAATAGCGTTCGCTTCCCGCACGATTTCGGATTTTATTCGATCAATGTTTTGCGCTTCAGCGGGAGTGAGGATATAGCCTCCATTAGTGGCGCCATTAACCGTGCCGGTAATTTGGTCGATTAAGTTGCCGACTTTATTCAAGAAATTCGTGATATCGGGATTCGCATATTCTCCGTACCGCTTCGTAATCGATTTACCCCGAACTGAACCTTGCGTGATAACCTCCTTGAGCTCTTTCAAACCGTTCACCATGTCCGGCACCGATCCCTCACGGTTCATGTGGTGCGTAATTGCGCTCCGGTTCACAAAACCCAGCACTATCATTAGGGCCTGATTATCTTGGCTCGGCACGAGTAGCATTGAGCGGTGTTGATGCGTACGTATTGCATGGATTGCGTCATATATCAGGTTAGGATCGTTGTGACTGATAATAATCTGTACAAGATCGTTAAAACTCAGCACCTCACAATACGACGGTGCCGTGATGGGCTTTTTCGCAGCCTTGAGCAAGCCCAGTATGTACAGCTTTGAATATTTGCTGGAAAGCGCACCAGTCGGGTGTGTTGCGCTAAATGCTTTGAGAGTTTTATTTATCTTAGGAACTGATGCCGTAGAGGTGACTTGCGCAGCAATGCCGAACCCATTGGGCTTCGGTTCGTGGAGATCAATGGCCGGGAAGTTCATTCGCATCAAATTGATGTTCGTGAAATTCGCGATCTTAGCCGCGCGAAACAGCTCGACCGATAACAATTCAATGACCTTCGAAGCATCAGTGAAACCTGTATCCTTCTCAACCTGAAGGAATGCCTTTAAATATGCCATGTCTGCATTCAGCTGCTCCGAAAGACCGCGCATGCTTATATCCACTGATGATCTCCATTTCATTATTTTAAATCAGCGACCATCCGGCGATAGGACTGGTCAGGTGTAGCTTCTGATGCGTTGCTGTATATACGGTCCAGTAGCGATTAACGCCCACCGCTAGCTCCCAAGATTCAACGGCTGCTCTTGGCCGATCTCGGCCGTTCGCGCGAGCATAGCACGTTGCCAAAGCATAAAAATCACAGACTGTCACGACAGGCAGGACCCGACCCAAAGCTGCCGTCCGACTGGTGTATTCGTTCGGCGCCGCCTGCTGCTGACATTGACGAGCCCTAATGCGGCCAGAGCCATACTTGGGGCAAGCGGTCGTCCGATCAGTGAACGGATAACTTATGCTCCCGTGGAAACTCATGGCGGACGAAATTCACGCATTCAACCTCGTACCAGGAGACTACGGCTTTGCAGTATTCATTCCCAGATAGCGCAGTCGCTTTGACCGAGTCGTGGAAATTTTCACGTGAAAAGTCGAGCTCTACGCTTGTTGAGGATATGAACCCATGAATAGCGGTATTTCTGGCTCTGCGCCACTTATCTAGTTCACCCAGCAATTCACGCGGGTAATCACACGCTGTATCTTGCATATCCGACATTTCCTTCAGCAAGGTGTGAAATGAGGGGTTGGAAAGCTTGCTACCCGTAGCGTTTAAGAAGTTAAATAAACAATTGCTAATCAAGCACTCCTGAAGTGTAATTGCTTCCAGGTAGTAACCATCCGTCAGCGCCTTTGTAATTTGATCTATTGCTGCTTGGTAAGCACTATGGCGTGCTTTTAATTGGTTAGCCGCTTGGTCAAAGTCGATGCCTTTAGCTCGAGACACATGCAATGCTTCAAACAACGAAAATCCTGACCTGCTTATTCCTTCCCTATCAAATTCTTTCTGAAAGGATAGAAACGCGTTGTGATAACCATTAATAAAAGTGTGAACGGCTAGCCATTCCTCTTTAGCCCAAGAGAAATATTTTCCTGGCTCTTCAGGGTCAGGAATTCCCATCAAGGAGTGGCCAATCTCGTAAATCCAGTCGTGCGAGACCATTACGAGGGCTCCGACGTGGATGCACGTCATCAACCTTTCTGGGTAGATGTAGACTAAATCTGGTCGCCAGTCAGCGATATTCTGAAATTGGATTTTTTTCTTTGCTTCCTCGTCGCCTAGTCGCTCACGAATAATTTCGATCAGAAGCATGTAAACATCTCTTGGTTTCGGAGACAACTCGAGAATGCCATCAAATCCGAAACAGTGCGACAAATACACACAGAACGGTTCTAGGACGAGTCGCCCGTCTTCTCGGATGTATGAGTAGTGGGATATTTCATCTAAGAAGGCTTGTCGCTCCTGCTGTTCTTTATTGTCCATAATTTATTAAATAATTCGGAAATGTGATGAGCGAAGTGATCAGCCTTGTATTATCAACGAAGAGGAATACAACAAATCTTAGCCCAACCATTCTATCCGCACAGAGGTCATAGCACTCAGAATAAACGGTCCCTCATATGTATGATTTGGAGCGGAGATGGCCGGCTGCTTATGACCGATTGTGGTCCTTCGGCTGAGGCTACTTCCGACCCTGGATTCGGCCGATGAATGCAAGAGAGAGACCGCTACTCTAAAGATAAGTATTAGTTCGAGCTCGAGGCCGTATAAGTTACTTTGCCGGCAATGATCGACAAGTGATCAAGTCTCTGTAGCGCGTTGATGACAGCAGAAACCTCGGAGTCCGTGAGCTGCTTTTGAAAATGAGCGGCAACAGAGCTTCGCAGAGTCTTTTCGGTTCGAGGTTTTGTTACATTTGGCTGCTGCAACCTGCTAAGAAATGCGCAGGCCCGCTCGTCAGGCGTCCTCAAGTGCGCTGCTTTCACCGCTGGAATTTCCTCGAGCGATTGCCATCGGCCACAGAAAATCTTCTGATCCTTAAGATGCTGGATGAGCGGATCGAAGCCTGTATCCTTTGAAATAATGTGGAAGAAAGCATTCGATTCGTCGCACGAAATGCGCCCAATATAGTAGGCGATATGAAAGTCCAAAGCGTTCGGTCCCGTGCCGGCAATCTTGATGTACTCCGCACGTTCCCCCATCCGCTGCATAGCGGTCACCAAATCAAATGGCAGCTTATTCTGCGTGGCTCCCACAAATACCTTAAGCTTAAAGTGGTCAGCCGCAAGAAAACCCAGAGATAAGGGTTGAACGCTCTCAAAGTCGATAAGGACTATATTTGTACGCAACTGATGTCTTTCTGTCGGTTAACTGACCGACCATGGACGACGAATTTTTCGGCAGGCAGCTTCCGGCCGGTTGCAGGCGCACTAAGGCGGGCCGTTCCAAGCTTCGTGAGTGCAGCCCTTACGGATCATTCCGCTTTCTTGTCAGCAATAAGCAAGGGATCTGCGATTAACTTTTCTGCAACCTGTTTGAGCTTGCCGTGGTTACATAGCCTGGCCAGGTCAGGATCCGACTCGATAAGTTGGCAGTTACTGTTTCGCAGCTTGCATAACTTGGCGGAACAGCTCAACAGGGCACGCACATTCGCAACTGCTTTTTCGCCATGTTCGCTCCACAGTCGTTCGTTCTGGACGCGGTTCGCACTGCCACATCCTGTTGGATACTGATAGCCGGACCCGAACATATCGTTACCATCACTGTCCAGGACCGTGCGCAGTGCGAGAGGACAACCCCAACGTAAGATTAATTGCCGGCCGATTTCCCCAGCCACAAGCTCAGCGAAATCCTCATTTCGAGCGCGGGCGCCATCGCGATTGCCCATGAATGGGTTGGCCGACAATTTAATTGGGACAAAAGCTGTTGTGCCGTCGAGCCCAACGAAAACACCGACATAGGTGCCCACCTCTGGGCGATCTCTTTCCTGCATATATCTGCAGTGTCCTTCCCTGGCGAAAGATCGCGACAGCTCTTCGCCAATATCAAGAACCCGCCGTCTTGCTCCGATGTCATCGTCCTCGCCAAGCTATTCGTTTCCGCGCGAACTGTAGTAGGCATCGTTATTTGGGTTCAGTTGGTTTGAGCGATTATCGCGGTCGGATTTGTCAGACATTGAGAACTTTTTGAAAGGGCAGCACCGCGATGGACGTCACGCCGAGTCTGTGACAAGGAGCTCCGAATCTGCGCCTGTTTCTATCGTCGCAACGTGGTCCGCGACCAGTGTACGCCTCACATTGCACCAAATCAACTAACGTGATTGCCGCTGTCTAATCTTGCCGATGTGGCCGCCAAGGTCCGCTCTTGGCCGAACCCGGCCATTCGCAAGGCTCAGTGTACGGCCCGTATTGCTCTGCTGGCAAGTAGTGGTTTTGATAGATGTATTAAGCGCCGCAGGATGCTTCCAGGCGTGCCGCTGAGTGGCGGGTACCAGTAGAGGACAGCAAGGTCACGCCGGTTAGGTTACCGGCGGCAAAGCATCGAGCAGGCGCTTTACCTCGACGTACAGAAATAAGGCATCCGCATTGGTAATAGGACGGGCATGCGCGATCGCGAGCCTGATTGCGTACATGCGCTGGAATGATTCACGGACGCTTTCCTTACGCTTGAATACGGGTTCGAACGCTTCTTTCCAGTTGTCACTACGGCAAATGATATCGACATATTCAGTGAAATCCGCATACGCGATCAGCGGCCAATCGACTGCGTCGCCCTTGTCATTCGATTTTTTGAATTGCCATTTGTCATAGAGACCGTTCGGCAGGCGCTGCTTGGGCCAGTTCGCGCCAACGACCTTGGTTAAGGTTCGGTCGATGAATTTCCTGAGCTGAAACTCGAATCGCTGCAAGTGGTCATGGGCTACGTTAGTTCGAGCAAGCCCCTTATTCTCGTCGTCGTCGATGAACAACGAGGTGAGTTGCCCATATTCGACAACGAGAATCGGCTGCTCGCCCAAGATGCCAGCAAGGGCCAGACCCTCGTCGAAGGCCTTTTCGGGGAAATCAGTGAGGTCAGTATTGAGTCCACGGTCAACGTACAAACTGTGCCGTGCAGCGGCACTTTCGCCGATCACATCAGACCAATTCGTGATTCGATCGCGCCAGTCGCCAAGGTCGGCGCGCAGTAACGCTGAAAAATCGTCGCCAAACGACGGCACAACCGTGAGCGCCCCGCCGATCGCCTGCAATTCCGCAAAACCGCGGATTGACTCGACAGCGCGCAGACTGTCGAGCCAAGGCGCCTGCATGTCCAGCATCGCCTCTTGCGCACGTGGCAATTGGTTGCTGTAGTGATCCAGCACACTTCCAAAGTAGTTGCCCCGCATAATTTCCAACGTGCGTGCAGCCTCGGAGTGGCCCAACAACAGGAAGCGGTCATGCACCGTCCCGCGCAGTTGATCGGCATGGATCTGAGCCAATGTGTTCGCTTGGCTCGTAGCGGCGAAACGGTCTACGCCAATGGCGTTGTCGACAAGCTGGCGCAAGCGCGTCTCTTCGGCAGCGGCCAGGCTGACTGCCATATCACCACCAAACAGATTTTCGATGTCCTGCCTGCGTCTGACTTGATCGGCAATCTGCAAGCCCCGGACGATATCTTCGCTATGCCCGATTCCTGCCAATGTCTGGGCAATTGCGCTCATTTGGGTCGGGCCCAACAAGGACTTTATGGGATCGCCAATTCCCGCCGAGCCCGTAATCATGTCCTGGCTGCGGCCGATACCTGCCAAGGTTTGGGCTGCGCTGCTCAGCGACGTCTGGTCTACAAACGACTTCACGGGATCATCGATCCCCAGTGCAGCCTTGATGATGTCCTGGTTGCTGCCGATGCCAAGGATCGCTTCGGTAGCGGCGCTCAGCGACGTTGAACCCAAGGCGGACTTGAGAATATCGTCGGTGCCCATTGCGCCCCAAACCAGTTCTTCGCTGCGTCGAATCTCCCGAAGCGACCGCTCGAGGCTAGCGCCGCCTAAAGCGGCCTGCTGCGCGTCGAGTACGGACATGGCACCGAGGCTCTTTTCCGCGGCGTCCAATGTCCGCTTCGTCGCGGCCCGACTTCTTTCCGCGACGTGAAGCAGGGCCGCCGCGAGACCGTCTCGCCCAGGTGTAATGGCGGGCGCCGCTGGTGGCGGTACGGCGCCGGCAACGGGCGCCACCAACCGAAGTCGCCCTTGCGTCAGCTTGTCGCAAAACTGGTCAAGTTCGTCCAGAGGGAGCGTCGAGACCTCCCCTTCCCTGAACTTGCTGCCACCGCACTTAGCGTCGATCTCCGCATCGCCGGTACGCCTGCGTGCGACAGTTCGAAAAACATCGCGTGCCAAGGCGGTGCTATCGACAGTACCGGTCCGGATGCTGTCTTCAAACTCGCTGAATTTCTTCATCGCGTCCAGATGGGCGCAACGGATCGGACCTAGGACGTCGGAATCCATGTCGAAATCCCAGAAGCGGACGGTGAAGGTCATAGCGAGGTCACAGTTCTTGAATGCAAGATAGATAGCGCACAACGGCCGCCTGCCGGGTAGGAGCGGGCCGAACTGCCATCGGACAGGGCCCGGGGTAGTAGGTCCATGCAGCAATGGTATCGCAGAAACATCCCCGGAGGTAGGGTATTGAGGGGCAGGCACGGTGGATCCACGGTGTGGAATATTCCCACGCGGAGACGCCCCGGCGCCTGCAGGGAAGCGCAGACTTCCAGGCGCAGCAGCGCTCGATCCCGCTCGGTGATGCGCCAGCAAAAAAGGCGGACAGCGCTTGATCGGCCATCACAATACGCCGCGCTACCAGCGGATGGCTTGACCACTTTCGCGCGCGAAAGTGCGCCATGATATAAAGGGGAATGCGCCTTTATTACATGACTTCCCACCGAATCGCGGTCGACCACATTCTTGCAGAACGCCGCCTGAAGCTGTCGCGCTTCGACGAATTGAACGATCCCTTTGAGCTGAAGCCGCACACGTTGGCGGACAAGGATCTTCGCAGGTTCACCCGCCTGTTAGAGAATGAATACTTTTCGCGGAAGGGTCTTCTCTGCTTCAGTGATAACTGGAGATCGCCGGTGATGTGGGCGCACTATGCTGAAAAGCATTATGGGGTCTGTCTCGGTTTTGACGTCGCTAGCGATGTGAACGACCCGACGGTGCGGCAGGTGGAATACAACCCCGAACGAGTGACGTTTATGCTCGACCACGAAAAGGCGCTTTTTGGAATTGATCAGAATTTTGTTCACACGCTGCTGTACACCAAAGCACAAGAGTGGGCGTACGAGCGCGAGTGGCGGGTGATCGCCAACTTGGAAGACAAAGACGAGCGTACCGGGTTCTATTACGTTGATTTTGGCCCCCAACTGATGCTCCGGGAGGTGATACTCGGGTGCCGTAATCCGACCCCTGTAGGGCAAGTGGCGAAGCTGGTTCGCAACCACCATGCGGCTGTGAGAGTCTGTAAGGCGAGACCTGCATTTCAGGAGTTCGCGATGGTCGAGAACAAGTCAGTAAAGCCAATCATTGCGCCTGTCCGTAGGCCCAGCCAGGGTTGAGCGCACGGGCAGCGAGCATCTCGAACGCAAGGTGCTCGAACTGCGGCCCTTAATATCAACGTAGACGCTATAAGCTCTTATAATTGTCTCTGCGGTGCTTGCAGGTAATGAGCCATTCACGACGAAGATGATAGTTCCGAGAAAATTCTACAAATACCGCTCGTGCGACGGGGAGAACATGAAATGGGTAGAAAAAACCATTCTCCACAATGAGATCTATTTAGCCCCTGCGTCGAGCTTTAATGATCCATTCGATCTCAGGGCGGTATTCAGTTTCGACGCGCTGCCTGAGCGGCAGCGCGCCGACTTCCTGCGAAGCTCCAGGAACTTTGCTCCTCATCTCAGCGAGGCGGAACACGAGGCTGAGGCGGATCGCGTTATGCGAGAAGCGCTGAGTCCAGAAAACATTTCCGTGACCACGGGTGCTTTCCAGTTGTTGCACAACCGGCTAATGACGAGCGCAGTGGGAATTTACTGCGTTTCCACGACTTGCGATGATGTGCTGATGTGGGCGCACTACGCAGATTCTCATAGAGGAATCTGTCTTGAATTCGATGGTTTCGGTAGCTTGATGGCAGAAGCCCAACAGGTTGAATACGTTCAGACGCGGCCTTCAATCAATCCCTATCTGAGCGATGACCCTGTCGCAATGATGGAAAAAGCCTTCCTTACTAAAGCCGAGCAGTGGAAATACGAGGCTGAGTGGCGGTTGATACGTACGGACGGACCTGGGCCAATCCAGTTCCAACCAGCCAACCTAACCGGAGTCATCATCGGCGCTTCCGCGCCGACATCGTTAGTCGAAACAGTGAAGGCTTGGTGCCGGCAACGTGATGCACCGGCATCGCTAAGCCGCGCAGTAGTCGACCCTCAAAAATTTCAGCTCAACATCGTTCCGGTGAAGCTATAGCTACCCAGCGGTGATAGGGTCGGTTATCACCGAGGAGCCGCTACAGCCGCTATCTCGCCGATGTTCAGGGGACAAAATATCGTTGGTTTTCACCTACAATGCTTGAGTTGTTTCTGTTAGCGGCCGGCGGGATCTTCTGAGACCTGCTGAGCACGAACTGCATACACCGCGCACATCTGCAGGAAACCGTTCAATCAACAAAACCAAGCTGGTGCGGGTACCGGCGAAGTACTAGGCCACGAGCAACACATATGTTCTTCAAAGGAAAAGCAACGCGGTCGGGCGCTGGCGAAAACGGTAACGTGGCGGCGCTTCATTGGGACCGCCCTGGCCGCCGCACGCAATCGTTCCACATCGTTGTCTCATCTTGGCAATTCTACGCACATCCGATACTGGAAGGGCGCCGAGGGGGGCGTGTCGGGCTCAGCCTTGAAGGTACCACGCGCTTGGCGTCGTGCTCTGGGGTCGCTGTAAGCGCTGAGATCAAGGTGACCGAAGATCCAGACACAGCCGGTGCGATGTCGCATCGCTGGAAAAACGTTCCACCTTCCATTGAGGGATATGGCGCGGTCTCGATTGCGGGTGACGGGTCGCCCCGTCTGGACTTGACCTTGTACTGTCACCGGGACTTTGTCGAACACGTTTGGCGTGCATTCGTTACCGGCTTTTCCTCGGCAGATAGCAACGTGGTGCTCGACCTGACGGTTGGCTTTCCGGATCAGATCACGCAGGATTTTTGGACAACCAGGTGGCTGACCGAAACGATGCAGGTCCATGAGTGGAAGGCAAGGGCTGGCGCGGCCAGGACGCCGCCGCCATGACAGCCGCGGTGGCAATCCCCGGGAGGAGTGCGCGTAGACGCACCCTTCAGTCGCCTCCACGACGCGGGTCGGCCTCACCGATGCCGATTGCGGACGGAGGCGAAGCACCGCCCTCGTTATAACACTCCATGCCAGGCCGACAATAGCCGAGTACTCAGCTGCGGCGCCGCGTTCAGCAGATCAGCGAGGCCGACGAGCCGAACGTCAGCGAACCAGGTCGGGATACGGCGGCCGTCGCTGCAGTTGGCCCAGATCCGACCGCTCTCCCAAGTCCATCTGACGGACACAGTTTCTCTTTCCATTGCTACACCCCTGTTGGATGCCCTGGCACATGCCAGTGCTCCCAGCGTGCCGTCACGACGTCGACAACGATCGGCTTGCCAAAAACTTTTTAGGGAGAGCGGGAGGTAGCGATCCTGAGCGTACGACGTGTTAGCTGAGCCCGGAAAACAAAAAGCCCCGACCGTGGTCGGGGCTCTTATAGGTGAGGGCTAATTCCGTTCGCTGCTAGGCCTGCCGTGATAGCGCAAAGGGCGCCTGGCAACGACTTCGACATTACGAGTGTAACTGCTGCAATAGAGCTTGTATCCATAGTAGATCCCCCCATCAGGTTAAGAGTTGCATTGAAAATAAGTCCGAGCTGATCCAAAGGGATCGAAAGACCAAAGCAAATCAAACACAGAATGGCAGACCGCAGCAGCGGCGGATTCGAACCGCCCACACCTCCGAAGACTGTATTTCAGAAAGTGGAGCGAAAGTATACTCGACGTGATGCCTTATGTAAAGTAGAAGCTATGCCACTATAATGGCTCGTCGGCGTCGCCGATATCGCGGCAATTCTTTTTAATAAGTCGCTTTCAGCACGTCGAAGAGCATCATTGAGCACTCACTCTCAACAAGAGCATGACGCAAAAAAAGTCTGACGAGATCGCGAAGTATCAGGCCCTGATGAGCCTCGCAATTGCACAGAGCGGAGATCTGACGGCCGAGCTCCGCTATCAACAGGGCGTGCTCAAGTCGCTTGGCTTGACCGATGGCGAACTTCTCGATTTGATCCACGACCGCCATGCTCGTACGCCCATCTCCACGGCCCGAGCACAGATAGCCTTGGCCGCTGTCAGGAATGCGGCCGGCTTGCCGCAGCGCCCCGCTCCGATGACGGTCCGGCGTCCTTGGAGTCCAACCCAGGCATTCGGCGAGCGCGCAGCTCAATACATGCGTGCACACGGCAAGGATCCGCGGCCGCGGCCGCCACCTGGACCTGGACCTGCGGCGCAAAGACACCCGGCCGCCGCACAGCAGCCAAGGCCGACACCGGCGCCGCCAGTCACGCCGACCACCGCGAGCCAGGCCGATAAACCCGTGCCGCTGCCCGAACTGCTTGTTCCGTATGGGGTCTCTGAGGAGGGCGAACTTGTACACGCCCGCGATGCAGACGCATCCGCAACGTATACGTGCCCGGGCTGCGACGGGCACCTGGTATTGCACTCCGGCGCCGTGCGGACCAAGCACTTTGCCCATAAGACCGACACGGCCTGCGACGGGGAGACTCTTGCCCACATGACTGCCAAACTGCTAGTTGCGAAAGTGATTAACGCGCACGGCCATTCGGATGCTCCGATCAAGTTGCTATGCTCCTGCAGCAAATGCCGCTCGCCGGCGGAGCGAGAGTTACCGCATGCTGCTTTCACCAGCTCGGCGGTGGAGGAGAGGGTAGGGCCTTTTGTTTGCGATGTCGTCGCATTCAAGGACGGTAAGCCGGTTTTAGCTGTCGAGATATTCAACTCTCACGCTGTCGGCGATGAGAAGGCCCAGCAGCTCGAATTGCCATGGATCGAGCTCGATGCCGGCGAGGTGCTCGAGGATCCATATAACTGGCGTCCTACGCAGATGCGTCTGAAACCAACGCTCTGCCGCGAGTGCAAGGAGAAACGTGCAGAGTTGGAGCAGGTTGCGCAACGTTGGCGGCTGCCGTTATCTAACCCTTTGTATGTCGCCGCCGTCGCCCCCTGCTGGAGTTGCAAGGAAAAGATTATTTGGTACTGGTGGCAAGGTGTTCCCTTTGCCCAGGCCAAGCCACCCGAGCCAGTCCCGCGCATCTTGCAGTTCCGGTTTTCCAAAATGTATGGCGGAAAGTACTGGATGAACATTTGCCCAGGCTGCCGGGCGCCGCAGGGCGATAACTTTGTTTTTCTCGCGTCCGATTCACCATTCAGCGGGCTTTCTCTCATTCAAACGCCCGAAATGAAGGCGCACCACCAAAAGCAAAACGCGGCGGTCGTTAAGCAATTTATTAACATTGTTAAGCGCAATATGGGTGGCTAGTAAGCATCGGCCAATACGTACGTCTATCAAAACCATTGCTTATCAGCAGAGCAATACGGGCCATACACTGAGCCTTGCGAACGGCCGGGTTCGGCATGGTCGTTCCAGCCGGTGTCGTTAATATGAGCCTGTTAGCGAACTTCTGCTCCTGGCCGGCTGCTGTCCTTCGGATGAGGCCGCTTTCGACCCAAAGCGAAAGTATGCGAGCGGAGACCCACCGAATGAAAGCAGCTATTTAACTTTGGTCGCCAAGCGACGCGAGCGATAGCCCTACGCGGCGATAGCTGATACGTAAAACATACCCATCTTTCGGGCGATAGTGCCATGGTGCAAACGTTCGAACGCTGCTCGAGTCACGGTTTGATACGATTTGCAGAGAAAGATCGACGCCTTAATTCCGCGCATAGTTTCAAGCGAGGTTCGCTTACTATCTCAATGTTTGTATTGTCGAATCTTCGAACGCGTCGTAACCAGTCGTGTCTCTCTCCGAAATGAATTCGTACACTGCTTCTGTCAAGATTTCTGGATCGTTGCCCTCAAGGTAGCGAACGTAAAGGTTTCCCAGATCTGGACGTTCTGAAAAGTACTCTAACACTTTCTTACGCACAGTTTCAAAAGGCGGTTCAGGAAGGCCTTTATCCTCAGGCGTATTAATTCGTTGTTCATAGCTGAACAGGATAGTTGCCAGAAAGCCATCAATGCTCTTGTCTTGAACAAAATGCTTCATAAATGGCTCCTTCGACTGTACTTCACGGCAGTAGCGTCTGATGGCTTGCTCTGCTGTATCCGCCATGACATAGACAGGCGGCACTTCGAGGGCGCGGTCTTCCGATAGCACCAAATAACGTTTCATCAACTTCTCCTCGTAGGGTCTTTGGCCAAGTCGGTCTGCTCGGCCGGCGGTATTTAGTTCGCACCGTTAACAAAAATTCGTTCGCCCGCTCAAATGAACACTATAGATTGTAGTCCTAAAGTGGTCGCCGTGAGTACATCGTGCCTTTGTTACGGAGGCATCTGGTGGACCTACTTGGACGATTCGGTGTTGGTTTGAGGGCGGCTCGGAAGAGTCGAGGGCTAACTCAGGAAGACTTTTCGACTGTGTCGAGTCGGACGTATCTGAGCAGTCTTGAGCGAGGTATCAAATCGCCAACAATTTCTAAGATCGAGGAGTTGGCGACAATAATTGGGGTCCATCCGGTCACCCTGCTAGCGTTGGCTTACCTTCCTCCAAATGCTGACGGCAGAAGCGAGATGTGTTCACAGATCTCTGCCGAAATCCATTCGATAGTGCTGGACATGCGGGCAAATGAAAATAGCTGACAACTGTTAAACGATTTAACTTGTGTTGCGGGCAACGAACCCAATCGCTGAGCCCTTTAGGCGCACGTAGTCGACCAGGCATCAATCGGTCGATTACGAAGGCCAACCGATCAGTCAGATATCGAGATGATGAATTTCTCGCCAAGATTGGTGCGATGGCTTGGCGCTGCTATCGCAGCGGCCGGCGCTCAACTGTCCGCTACGATAAACTTGATAGAATACAAAGACGGGGCGATCCGGAGCGATGGCAAAATATCAGTAATGCAGAATATTGACGAGAATGTCGACACCGTCCGCGCTTCGCGCGCGGGCCACACCTTTCATGAGAGATGGGCGGCAAGGCGTGCGTTGCAGCTGGTTTTCCCGAATGACGATTTATTTGCGATAGCCGTTGAGGGGATATCACCGACCGAAACCGCGAGCCCAGGAGTGCGCGCTGAGGAAGTCGCGGACTTGGTCCTCTACTATGGCTGCGGGGATAACTTCCGCACTTCTGAGCGCCTCGAGACGGTGCAGTTCAAGTACAAGCTTCGCGAAGAAGCTGTCACCGCCGCATACCTCAAGAAGACAATCGAGAAATTCTGCGACACGATTTTGGGGTATGAAAAGGAGTTCTCGTCCGCCGAGGTCGACAACAAGGTATCGTTTGTCTTCGTAACAAATGCAGAATTCAAGGAAAGTCTTTGGGATGCAATAGAGTCCCTGCTCAAGGGCACTACGCCTTCAGAAGCTGACGCAGCCACCCAGGTTCGTAACCTAAAGAAGTGGTGTGCAGACCGCGGCTTATCTGACGCAGGCCGTCTTTTTTCCAGAATTGTATTTCGAGCTGGTGAGAAGAGCCTTGCGGGTCAAGACAAGGCACTCCGGCGTACACTTACCGACTGGTCAACGGGCGCCGACGCGGAGGCTAGGCTTCGGCTGCACGGCCTTCAAGACCTCATACTTAGGAAGGCTGGCCCAAGCGGCCAAGGAAAGAACTTGATCCGCCGTGAGGACGTCTTAGACGCGCTTGATTGCGAACCAGGCGACCTTTTTCCGGCCGATACCCGCTTCATCGACGTCGGTGCGATCGTTGAGCGAGCTGAGCTTTCGTCAGTCGGCCAACTGGTCAAGGCGTCAGAACTGCCCATCTTTGAATCGCCCCGGCTTTCGTAGAGGCCGGTTAGTGTGAGTCAGGCGGCGGCTTGACTGCTCAGTTGCTCGTAATAGTTTGCCTCAGCTTCGGCCGGCGGTATATAGCCTAGCGGCGCAAGCAGGCGG
>Ga0265797_10004655_pt1 | contig 20742 bp, 23 predicted proteins | sample P2T30metagenome_FD_192433 | JGI IMG/M metagenome (GOLD analysis project Ga0265797, IMG submission 192433) | Plant litter microbial communities from East Loma Ridge, Irvine, California - P2 T30 | ecosystem: Environmental > Terrestrial > Plant litter > Unclassified | place: USA: California...
CAAGGACGAGGTCACCAAGCTCCACATGGACAAGGACCGCGAGTCCATCCTCGAGCGCATCGCCAAGGGCCGTGAGGCCGCCAAGGAGAAGCGCACCAAGGCTTAAATGCTTTGCTGTTCAGTGGCATCATCATGGTCAACAATGGGGTTATGGAGGATTACGGCCGGCTCCCAGACGGAGCTCGAGCATTGCTTTCTTCGGCGCTCTGAACGGAAAATAGCAACGTTGAAAATGAAAAGTTTTCGACACCCCCAAAGCCGTCTTGGCTTTCCCGGTCAAGGGAAAAAAAGCATATTCGTATGTGACTTTACCGTCATGGTAAGGAAATGCGGTTTGCTCGTGGCAGACCTACGTGAACGACTCAATCGATGCAGTTCGAGTGATTCCTGCAAACCTTGCAGATGAAGGCTCCAAGAAACATGGGTTTCGAGTCGACATTCACAGGTAAGCTATCAAGTAGAGTGAAAAGTGATGCATCGCCGGTATTATCAACTCACTGTCCTCACTCTCCGTGGTCAAATGAGCTAAACAACCGGCGAAGATTGACACTGACGCTTACAGAACAATCATTGAGCTCCTGAAATGTATTGCTTTGAAGGCGCCAAACATCACTATCTTTTGACGCTATAGTTATGTGACTATGTAGACGATATGCATGATGCCTTGCATGCATGCCACGCGGCGCATACGTGTAATCGAACACGGATGCCTTGTCGGTTGATCTTCAATCGATCGATCATTCATGTAGTGACAATGCTGAGGGGAGAGCTTGCTCCTGTCTTCGCCCTATAGGAAGAATCGCGTCGACGATCCAACAATGGTCTACCATTTCCCCGCCCAAAACAAGATTTGCACCATTGCCGCTTGATCGGTATCCCGTATTCTGTTCCATCGGCTCGCTGTACTATCACATGTCTCGCCGACGAAACCGACGTACCCGATGGAAGCGACGAACCCGACGAACCCGACGATACCGAGGTCGGTCCAAGGTCTTTGTAGCCCGACCAATACGATGTGTCGTTAGATCGTAAGTCGGTCATGAGATGTCACCTGCATCAGCCCACGGCTGAGAACATACCGCGGCATGGATATGCCATCGCCTCGCAATACCGCCTTTCCCAACATGCATGCATGTCCCAGTCCCACATAGTTAGCCTCGTTCTATCGAAACTATGCCGCCCCAAAGAACGCAACCGCAACCGGCAGCCTCCTCGAATCGTTCCATCGATCGAAGGCTTGTTGTTTCTCCACGTTGTTGCCAATGGTATTTGGTATCACGCGCGCGAACTCAGAATGATTCCTTTTCGAGACCAGCGTTACTTGCTGTTCGTCGATCAACGTGGAGAGTCAACTCGGTTTCTCGAAAAGCCGGATACAGCACACTTGTCAAACCGGATGCTGCACACTTCAGCGCGAGAGCGGATACCGCATGCCACAGCGTGAGGTGATAAGTTAGGTACTCAAGAGGATCAACACCAAAACAGAATGTGCCGAACGGTGTCGACCAAAGCCCTTTGACTACTGCCCAGGGCAGTCAACAAACCGATCAAAACAGAAGGTGACACCATTCGTCGATCCCCAAAAACCCCCCGGCAAGGCGCTCCATACAACAAGATTTAGCCTTCGCGACAGTCGAGCAAAGCGAAAGCAAAACACGGAGTCCGAGTCCGAGTCCGAGAACGACCCTAACCTTCGAGCCATCCAACCATCCTTCGATCCTTTCGTTCCCAAGCCGTTGTCGACAAAACTCTCGAGGTATCATTCAATCAATGATACCCGATTCAGACAGAGATAAGGTAACTTAAGGCGCGATGCTTAAATTGCTCACGAAATCCCCGAAACTCCGGCTCCGATACTTCTTCGCAAGCGCAAAAACGATATAACGGCATTTTTTTTTTCGCGCACCGAGGTTTTTGTTGGAGATCGTGCAATTCTCAGTCCAAGGTCGCCGGACGACCTTTGAAGAAAAACCATGGGAGTTGGGAAAAGGTAGGATCGGGATTTGGCGGGCGAACGGATGATGATGCTCTGGGCTGTTGCTGCTGCGGCTGTTGCGTACGGGATGATTGATGAGCGACTGTCGAGGAATGGGGGAAAGGTAGAAGGACGGCTGGTCAAGTGTCTGCCATGAAGAACAAAGCGTGGAAGTAGAACTCGGTATTGACATTGCGAGACACTCTATCGCCCGTAAGTAGGGAAGGGAGGAAGTAAGGAAGAAGAAAGAGTATACAAAAATGGGTGTCTCGAACAAAAAATTGGAAGGCTCTTGAAATGCTGGAATAGATAGAAGGAATAATGGGGAGATACGAGATAACAAATGGCACCGCGTGAAATCTCGCAAGTCGACGTACCGAGACCGCCAAAAACGCCGCGTCTAATGCGGAAAAAGTTGTTGAAATGCTCCTCCCAAACCGTGAGATGGGCTAAAACCGAACCGCCCATCTCTCACTGCAGCTTTGCCCAGCAATCCACATGAACAATTATGTGTGACACGGCACAGCCGTCCTCCTTCGCGCTTCGCTGATGATGCAACAACCGCGCGCTAAATCTTTACATCCTTGACATCGTGAAATCTTCACACTCTCCTTCAAGAAGAGGCCGCTTCCTCCTCTGCTGCCAGAGCAGCCCTGGCACGCGCTCCACCTCTTTTCCTCAGTTCTCCTGTGACGCCTCGCAAGCATTCGGGCACCTCTCGCCCAGTCTTCAGATACCAGAGCTTCAAGTTCCGCGCCTTGTCCTTGAGTTGCACTTGATTACGATCTTTCAACACTTCACTGACGGAGCCGCCTCGACCGTACAGTGCAAGGATTTGGGACCAGTGTGGGCCGCTGACGCGTCCGAGTCCAGCGAGGAGTGCGTCTTCTTCGGGCTTCGTCCAGGGTTGGCGTGTGGTTGTAGAGGAGGGTGAGGATGTGGATGCTTGACCACCACCGAGCTTCGCAGCGGGCAGGGGAGATTGTCTTGCACCATGAGCTGACATGGGCGGGGATGTTCGGTTGGGTGGTTGGGAAGAGAGGATTGTGAGGTTGTCTTGTAATGGTTGGCTTTTGCGATCGTTGTTCGGGATTTTGCTAGTGAGAAGTTGTTGGTGGGCGCGAGATGGCGTGCTGATGATGCTGTCGACGTTCTTGTTGACGCTCAAAGCGAATTCGCGGACAAAGTCGGCCCATTGATATCTCTTGGCGAGTTGGCCAAAGGCATCGTGTTGTGATGGGTCGACCAGGAGATATGACCGTCTTGATCTGCAGCGGTCGATGAAATCTTGTTCGGAAGGCGAGAGGCTGGGGGCGTCAGGGTGTCGTGTCAATATTTGAGCGTCCAGATCGTGAGGGAATAGATCGTCAAGCATGCGATCTGGTGCTGAATCGCTGTTCATCAGAGCGGAAATGTAGGCTTGCGTCTTTAGTTCCAGGAAAACAGCACCCTGCCATTTGAGCAGGCGGTGGCCTAGAGGGACGAATGTCTCCAGGAAGTATTCATTCAGGTGGAAGAACGACACGTCGTGGGCTCCCAGTATCGACGAGATGAACGTAGCAATGTTGGCCTTGCGCACAATCTCCTGTTGTGTTGGCTGGAACAACTGTATCGCGATTGCATCGATGAATGCTGTATCTCGGGCATACACTTTGCGGGTCTGGTCGAACAGATTCTTGAGGGTGTTGTAAGCCTGGCTGTCTTCGTCGTCCGAATTTCGCATGAGGTCTTGGATTTGCGAGTGTGAATATTTGGCGATCGTTATTATTAATTGTGTCGCCTGCGATAAAGTCAGATTCAGGTATTCGATGTGGTTTTTCATCAGCAGTCACGCTCGAGATTGCACATGCGCTCGGACCCTCCTGATGAACAGTCGCAGATGACAACGTCGTGAGTCAGCGTAGACGCATGTCATCTACCTCAAGTGACTCTCGGATTCGTCTCAGGAAGGAGATTGATGGGTTTCCGATTGTCGGATGGCAGGCGAAGCCGTTTTTGTGTTTCGCTATCTCGAGCGCGGAGTGGAGAGATGGGATCAACTTACCAGGCTGTCAAGAATTGGAAGACTTTGCATCTTCAGGTGCATGCTAGCATCTTCAAAATACATATTCGAAGGGCTCTTCCTGGCCTGTCGGTTTTGTTGTGATTGTAGCTCATGTGCTATTCCGAAGTTGCCGACGTCGAAAGTTTGGAGACTCGATGGGTACGACGGTGACGGTCCAGAGTCGTACGAATGCTGCTGACTATCGACGGGTGAGTGCGATGGCGGAGCGTAAGAGATCGAATGAGATTGACTGGTTGCCAGCATGGTGGGCGTGTGTACGCCCGTCTGTGCATCCTGCTGGGTCGGTGGCCATGGTGAGTTGTACACGGAAGGATCGGTCTGACCGTAATAGTAGGGTTGCTGGATGGATCTTGGGTCGTGATAGTTTGCTACGTAGCCTTGAGGCGTAGGATGGTAGCTATGGGACCATTGGGCTGGCGGTTGCTGCTGCTGCTGATGTTGCGTGTTAGGTGCGCCCGCGTAAGAGGGCGTGGCGACGGGATTTGGCTGAGGCTGCCGCGCAACGTAGTGGCTGCCATCGGTGTACGAGGGCACGTGGTGTTGCGGCGTGCTGTAGTTCAGATGTGGTTGGGCGTAAGAAGCAGAGGCGGTGGGATAGAGGTGAGCGGCTGCCACGGCATCGATTCTTCGCCTCTTGTTGCCGGAGCGGTCGTCTTGGGTCGGCGGGTGGCCGGGCATGGCATAGGATTGCAGCGTTGCTGGATACAATAACATCATCAGCGTGCCTGCCGCTGTACCTGCAGAGCAGCCCTAAAGAAGGGCAGAGGAAGTGATGTTGGCAAACTCACTCATCGTACGGTCAGAAGTGTGGAAGACAGACGAAAGCAACCCTAAGATTCCGCCGTCTTGTGCAGGCAGATGCTCGCTGTCAATGCCGTATTGACCTAAAGAGGCAGGGCAGCGGAAGCGAGCGCGCTGGCGGATAAGGGCAAGAGGGGCTCGAGGCTGCGATCAGGGCTAGGATATCCGGATTCCGAGGATTGGACTGGACCTTGTTGGAGGGAGACGGGTAGTAGCAGGGTAGCTAGTAGAAACGCACTGCCTAGGCAGGGCGTGAGGGCAGGGCAGGGTGGATGTGGAGGATCGCACGCGTGTGAAGACGGCACGTAGCAGCAGTTGGCAGAGAGAGGCAGGCGGCAAGGGCAATGGTGGTGGTGGTGGTGGTGGTGGTTGGTGAAGAGCAGTGAAGATTCGTGCCCTGCGTGCAAACAACCAACTACCTGAATTAACTACCACGATGCGGACGGGCGGAGCGAAAAGCTACTATTGATACTATCGCGAGACGCTCTCTTCATCTCGGTGGCCGCCTCATGCTCTACCAACAGCAAAACAGAGCGAGGCTTTTGCTTCTGTCAGGAAACGCTGGCACGGCCCCGTTACGGCCTGCCTCACCGTTCGCTCACGTCGCTCCACTCGCTCGCCCCAGAAGGATCGGCCACGGTGCGGAAGACGCCGCTGCTGTTCAGACGAACTGTAGCATGCCGCGCGTAGGCCATTTCTGGGTCGACCAAGAAACAGTAGCTGGCTGCAACAACGTCGACCTGACGTGCACGCTGCAAACAGACGAAACACCGAGAGCCTCGACCGAGAAGCTGCCGGTTATGGGATCGAAAGCGTATTCGGCGGCTCAGCAGCAGCAGGGCACAAAGTCAGTCAGTCAGCGGCCGCGTGCGGTGAGCAACAACGCCAGTAGTGTCAAAAGCCACCGGCGCGGAAGTCTGTGAGAACGCTCATCCTGCTCCGAGCAGCTAGTACTGCCCTGGCTACTACTGCTAGTCAGTGGACGGTGATGAATGCTGATTGATAAGATCCCCGCTCGCCGTCGCCGCTGGACATGGCGGACGACCCAGCAGCGCACAGGGCGGACGACTAGGACTATGCACTGGGCGCATCAACGCCAGCGCCAACGTTCGACTGCTGCTAAAGGTCGTATTGGACAATGCTGCATAATAATCCCATTGTCGCCGACATGCCCAGCACTGTGGTCACTGGTGAGCCCTGCCGCGCCTGCATCGCAGTGGAGGAACCAACTGCCTGCGCGATCGGCTCCGGTGCATAGGAGGAGTCGCTGGCGCAGGGCAGGACGGGACGACAACTACACCAACAACAACAACAACAAGGCTCAAGCTGGTGCCCAAGCGAGAAAGGTCTTGACGCTGTCGCGCGAACTACCGGCGCTAGCTGAGTTTCTGGAAGCGAAGGCGCACATGGCGCATGCAGCATCAGTGCATCACTGCATCAGCCCACCCCTAAGCGGCATCCAGGTATCCACGCGGTACCCGCCCGCCACCACTGCAACCTTGAACCTTTGCGCCGTCCACTCGTCGTCGCGAGAAGGGCGAGAGAAGGTCAAAGCGAGGTCGATTGTCCCCCCTCGGTAGGACTTCCGTCTCCCGCTTCGGGGAACGAATTCTGTCCCTTGGTGCTGTCACTCACTGCCACGCCCTCCCGTTGCTGCCCGTCACATCACCTAGCGTGCCACTGTCAGTGTCACTCCGGTCAGGCGTGGCAGCAGGAGCACGACCGGGGCACTGAGCCGTGCGTCGCATGCACACGCCCTAGCTCCCCTCGCTTGGTCCCGCTGCCTCTCTTCCAACTTCCAGAAGAGAGAAACACACGAAACACCCGTCATCACCACTATGATCTGCTGCTGAGTCGCCGCCCATGCACGTCAAGCGTGGAATGCTTCCGCTACCGACATGATCCTTCAGGATCCACCACGCAAATCTCACCTCCCAGGCGAACATTTCCGTTTACGGTCGCCGCGTGGACGACCACCAATCATCAGCTGTCTATACTTTATTTCAATTGAGCAGAACTGCAAGGTAAAGTCTTTATCCTTGGTATTATCTAAGCCGTATCTTCTTGAATGTAAGGTACTCCCGTCCACCTTTACGATCAACAGCAAGCTTCTGAGCAGATCGACAGCTGGCTCGCAGAGAACTCAACCATAGTAGTACCACACGCTTCCAACTCCACGGGCCCAACTACTAGCGCAGTGTGTTTGTTCCCCCGTCGCTCTCCGCGCCCTCCGTCCTCCGGTGCCTCGGTGGTTTGTCTGGAGAATCTGTCCTGGTTTCTCCGCTACTGCTGCTGGACTCGCCCGGAGCGCCCGACGGAGAGAATTTCCTCCTACAGAATATGACGACGCACAAGATCTGCTGCGTCGCACAAGTATTCGCAGCGCAAGTCACAGCCACGCGACGGCACGGTACTTACTCGCACCCCCGAGAGCCCTACCTCTTGTCCCTTGATCGTGCAAGCCGCGATCTTGATGTACCGTAGCGCATACGGGTGCGTTGGTGCTGTCGGACGGATTGTGCATCGCTGCTATTGCGGACGGACACTCAATTTTCCGCAATTCCTTCGAATTCACAACGCTAGATCAGTCATCATGCATAACACCATACACAAACCGTACCGAGGAGATTCATCGTCGCCGATCCGCAGCACTAACAGAATGGTTGAATTTGGCTTCGCAAGACCGTGAACTCAAAAATATGTGTTGCGACATGCTGCCTGTACCAAACAAGCCCAGACCGAGCGGCATGTGTGTCATCTCTGTTGATCCCTCACCTCGGTGCAGAGCTGACGATTCCAGCACATGAAACTTAGATGGCTCGCAAGCATCCAGCTTGCTCTGACACAAAAGTCGACACTGCATAGGTGGAAACCCAATGCCTCCGTCCACGGCCGGGACCATCCCTCCTCGATGCATCGGTGCACGCGCATGGCGCTGCATACCCTCATCAATTACGATCCAACAGTCTCCAGGAGGCAGTGATGAACTGGTCCACCTTGTTGTAACAGGCCCCTTGGCGCGTCTAATCACAACACCAAAACCTTTAGGTGGATTATGTCACGTATCCTCCACCCCGGTCCAGAACTTAATTGACTCAGACCACTTAGGGCCTTCTTAATCATCAAGCTGATCGTGGCTTTTAGCACATGCTTCCTCCGTGCAGACGCCACTTTTAGGTACTCTATGTGGATCTTCTCGATGAAGCACGCGATTCTCATCTCTCGAGATTTGTCGTGCTAGTGAGGCGTCTCGAGAGGCCGTGTTCTCTCCTCCACCAGGGCTGGCCGCAGAGAGTCTGTCCGTCGTCGGACTTATTTCACTATTATGCACACTAGCGATGGCGCACTGACTTCATTATACTGTATAGCTGACGAATATCACGACACTCGAGACAAAGTGACCCTCGCAACGGAACAAGCCATGTGGACATGGGCTCTTACACCAAGCATCCCACTCTGCCCTCATTCCACACCCGACGTCCATCACTTACTCAATGGCCTAGCCTGCGGGCTTCTTCGTTACATCCGCAGCATACGGCTCAAGCCTAGAGTTACGAACGCCAGCTCATCATACATAGAAGCCCTAAGGGTGGATCGGGTGGCAAGAAAGCCCATCTTCACCGCCACCGCATGAACCTGCACCTTGGCTTCCTGCAGGCAAAGTATCGAGCATCGCCGTGCGCGGATCATCACCGTCTTGCCGTCTTGAGCGAGCCCAAGCGCCAGGCCATTACACGTACCTGATACATCACAACCAATACGAGCCCGTTTCGGTTCATCATTGGACCGACATCTACACGTTGTCGCTCCTTAGCGCCCAGATCCTTCGCGGAGCATTCCTCATTTTCTCCGGGAGTCCTGATGACACTATGTGCAGCCCTACCTACTATGCTTTCGCTACAATAGACGACAGGGGATGAGACCAGCATTCTCTGCTTGATTGTCTCTCTAGCATCGTTGCATGGACCTTTTCTAAGCGACCAGAGCTCTCCTGCTTCGGGTTCCACCGCGAGATATCGCATTAAAGCCCGAAGCACTTTAGTCTTCTGGACCCATCTTAGGGCTGATTGTCGAGCCTGAGACCAGCGGGCTCTTTCCGCTCGTATCGCCCTCCAGATCATCGAGATATGATTTGAGTATGGATGGATGGATAGAGGACAGATCACCGTTCGTTTTCGTCGCTGCAGAGGAGCGGTGGTCGATTCGCTCTGGTTACATGCTTTCCCATTTATGTTTTTGATGAAAACGGTCTGAAAATGCGATTGCGATTGCGATCTTGATGATATGTAGCCCTCGATCAACGCACCACCGTACGGTGGGTGGGCCACGCACTTATCGGTGAGTGCACATGTTACTCGCTGGTTTGACGGAAAAACTCATCGCAGTATCTCCTCTGAGGCTCTGACACGTGCTGTGCAGCTGTTGAGACGGGAGGTAACACTACGAGTCTACGAGTCTACTGTATGACTAAATCATGTGCAACTTCAATCCCTGGGATGGTCTGAACACCCAACCTCAGATATACCGCCGCGAGATGAGACGGCCACAGTATGCCCGGCGATCAATCCATCGTGTAGAAGAGCGGGAGACGATGGAGTGGCGGCCAGGGCGGGTCCCTCTGAGACGAGTACCGACCGGGGACGTCCAAGGCCACAGCATCAGAGCCTCCCGTTTCCAAGACACGCGCAGAACCATCCGTGTCCGTCCACGGGCTTGCGAACGGCCAACAGATCCATGCATGCATGTCCACGTCCGTCGTTCACACTCCTTCTCATGTCGCATTATTCGATCGATAACGGCTCGGGCTCACCACCCACTTCAGGTCCTTGACCCGGGGAGGAGTCTTCCATGCAGGCAGCCTGCTGATCAACTCATTTCACAAGCCACCTCGCAGGAATCCAAAGCAAGCCCTCCTTCGAGCGGCACAGAGGTTTGTGAGCCAGTCAGTGGTGGGCTCTCTTGTGGTCACCCGACGACGCGTCGCTTGCGTCTGCGTCTGCGTCGACCAATGCTCACCCCTGAGCTGCAGCTTGCAGCTTGCAGCAGGCTGCAGGTTGGCTTGTTTGTGATGAGACCTTTTCTGGCTGGCCCCTGTAGTAGGGCTTTGTCTTCCCTGGCTGGTGCATCTGCGGTCAGAAACGGGGTCTCGAACTCTCTCGATCGAGTCGAAGCTCGCGATGTCGGAAGGTTTTCGAGGATGGCGGGACGGAGGGTTCTCGAGGATGGCGGGACGGAGGGTTTTCGAGGATGGCGGGACGGAGGGTCTCGTGCTTAACGGTCGGGCTCAATGAGCAAAGTCCGGGAGCGGGATTCGCTTTGTAACGACCTGCTGTACACAATTGTTGCGGATGGCTGTTGTTCCGGTGTGAGATAGACTTGTGTTGCTTGTTGACATTGTGCAGAGACAGACGAGTTGTTGCAGTATGAGGAGAGGAGGCGGCTGGACGTGCGAAGCACGCTGCTTGTCAGTGTCTCTGTCGCCTTCGAGGCCAGCAGCTGACGAACAGGCAAGTCTGATTTTAATTATTGATCCGTCTTGCGCAGTTCAAGAGCACGAGATCTTGCAGATGCTATGGATTCTTTTCCAATTTGACGGAAGATCAACCTTCCGACGACGACAAGAGCTCAGCGCGTCTCGCGACCACTATGGCCATCACCACAACCAACCCAACGCGAGAGTCTCGAGACATATGTTGCACACGCGGGAAGGGAAGAAACAATTTGAAAAAAGAAAGAATAAACAATACAATCGCGCCCGAAACCCTCGATCTTCTCGTCGAAAGGGCCGCCAAAATCCACCCAGATTCCTGCCTCACACACAACTTTCAACACGTTTCCGGCAACTCATGATCCCGAGAACGCTGCAACACGCATGATGCACCATAGCTTCCGATTCGACGAACCGAAATCACCAACATCCCGCCGGAAAGGTAAGCACGCTGCTGACCAAACGCTCGAGCGCGATGCGCCAGACGTATTCACGCAGGCTGCACGCCAACAGAAACTCACACTTGGAACCATGGGTTCTATTTGTTGGACGGAGCTCGACGATGTCATTGCGAAAACACCGGTAGGCAGGACACGTGCGCGACATGCAAAGACGCATGGGATTCAAGGGAAGAGCTGGGAATAACGGAACTCGATCTCGTTCCTGCGTGGTGGGAAAGCTATGTGCCGCACAAACTGGACATGCGAAGCTGCCTTATCGATGCTTTTGTCGTCATACCCACATCCGAAGCTACTTGAGCACTGTTGTTACGGATTCTGCGCGTGTATTCCCCTTGTGGGCGCTGTTGTTCACGGGATAGGTAAGCAATGGGTGTGGTCTGAGAACACCGGCTGGAATCTCTTCCGAGCCTGATTCTCGATGGTTCGCAGTGGAGAGTATGCCGAATTGTGTGAAAAACATCCCTCTGAATGAACGAACAAGCCCACCGAAGTGTTTCGAGTGGCACGAACAATCGGTGTGGCAAGGGGTTGTAGAAGGTATGTTCAACACGCAGGAATACTGCTGACACTGAACTTCTCCCCTCAACGTGTTACAACGTTTCTGGCGAATCGGTTTGCTGACCCTTCGCTTCGATGCGGTCTCCTTCTTTCTTCGATACTCGTTTCGCAAAAGAACTACCACTGACCAGGCAGCCGGCTTTCCTTCTTTCCGCGTCGTCTTTAGACGGACAAACGTTGTGCGTTGAGAAAACGCCTACCGAGCTCGATATCGCTTGTGAACTGAGGACGTTATGCAAACACCATCGTCATCGCCCCAAGTGCAGCCATCGATCACTTATGATGCATCACGTTCATCAACCACAACAATATTACACCAGCAAGAGCCAAGGAGAACTGGAAGTGTCCAAAACATTTCTCATTCATTAAAACAGAGGGTTCGGGTTGGGGTGACGGCCGTTCCACCCATTTATCCACCAATCAGCAGCGCTCAGCGATCATTCTACCAGCACCCCAGTTGAACGAGCAACAGCACGGACAGCGAGACGGGCAGGTTTAGGACTACTCGATGAACAAATCGTATACTCGTGGAGCTAGAGTCACACAAAACAAGAATTGTTCTCCGCGTACCACGAAGGCCACGTTTTGATACGACCCAAACCCGCAAGCCGTACGCTCCTACTTGTTCGATCCGCAACGAAACCCCCAACTCTTCTAGACGTTCTCCTCGCCTGCTGCAGCTTACTCGTCATTCATCGAGGTGACGGTGCAAGCCCAACAGAACACATTTTCGACCATTTGTTCTGAGTCTAAGTTCTTCCGCACCAGCTGTGGTATTTCTACCGAAGTCGATGAGCGCGCGAAGGAAATCCACAAGGAACTACAAGTCGGTGGCCAGCAGTTTGTCGTTTATCTCCCCAATTGTCCTTCATATCTCTCCACCAATACACCCAGAAAATCCGACATCGTCGAGGCTCAGTATCAGGCAGCTTTCGTCGTAGATCCAGCAAAATCCATCGTGACCGTAGAAAGCGAAAACAAGAGCGGCACAAGCGTAGGTAGGGAGATGAAGGTAAGCAAGCACGTCCACGACTACCAATTCGAGCTTCGTGAGGTGGGTTGACGTTTCCGACGTCGAAGGCGCCGACACTACTACCAGTGAGGATCTTGCTGTTTCTGGCAAGGCTGTTATTCAGCTCGAAGCTGATAAGTGGGCTGGACAGTCTTGTAGAACTAACTCTGCAAGAAACGCTTTTTTCACGGATCTTTGTAGTAAGGCGTAGAATCATAAGAATAGCGCAATCATGTTCATGTCCTCCGCACACGAAAGTGGAAGACTTGATGATGTGTCAGGCGATGGATGAGGAAGGAACAAAACGCTCGGGTGGCATGGCGTTCAGCATTTGGGCTTAACGTATGCTCTCGATTTGGTCTGCTCTTCGTTTGCCTCGAGCCAGATCTCCCTCGAGGAGCTCCTCGATAGACACCACACATCAATAAAGAATCTCACTGAGCTGCGCGTCACAGCGATCACAAGGGAGACAAGGAAGTCGCGCTCGACCTTGATGTCCACGGACGTTTATCGTCACAGACACGGACATCATGAATGAATGGTTCATGAAGTTCGTTCGATATCGAAGTTCAAAGGCCAGCGCAATCTCCAAGACGTAACAAGAAGAAAGACCTCGAGCGTGATCCTGATGTTCAATTCGTGCTGTTGTTCAGACCCTCCTGACACCTTCGACCAGTACGCGATGCTTGGCTCAGTCAAGCAGCTATGACTTATTTACTCGAAAAAGTGTGTCCGCATAGTCAGCACGACAGGCATGGAAGGCATTTGACGGGTGGTATGGCTGTTGGGACTGTCAATGGGATAGGTATGACATGATATCGCTTGGCATGTGGTGGTGGTTGTTGGCTTGTGCTTCGTCTTATGCTCCATGAGGTCGTTGTTTGTGCTGTGGTGAACATCAATGTCAGTGACTCTTTCTGTTTGAGGTGCCAAAAGAGAGAGTCAAAAAAAGTTCACAGATTCCCAGAAGGACGCGTAAATAAATTCTTCTTATTTTATCTTAGCAATAGCTCATATGGCGACAGCAAGAAACCCGTTTTCAAGTCTCAAGCCACAAGGCCAATTCTGCCCTCATTCAAAAGAAAACGCCCGGGGTACTCATAACATTGAAAATGAAACTCCGAAATCCCTAGTTCCAACAATGCCACCCGCCGTCTAGATCAAGCAAGTTTCCTTCAAGCAAAGCGGGCGTTCTTCCTCGTCGCCATGCGCACCCAGAACTTGAGGCACGGGCGTAAGCCTAGCACGCACGCCACAAGGGACACGAGCGCAAGGAGGGTTAACATCATGGCTGTGGACCACTTGATTGGGATTAGGCGGCGACCAGCCAGTCACTGCTCTTTCTCGAAGCCAGCGGGTTTCTGCATGCCGTTGACCTCGTAGAAGCGTGATGTGCAGCTGTAGCCGTTCCAGTCGAAGTTATCTTTGGGGTTGCAGTGGCACTTGAGGTCGAGACGGGTTTGCTCGCCGGTCGGACAGTGGGTGAAAGGCACGTGGTAGTAGGCGATGTCGTTGAAGAAGTGGATTTCTTCCTTCTTCAGCATCAAACCAGCGGCGATGGAGTGGACGGGAGCGTCGCCCCAGCGCTCGTAGAAGAAGCCACCATCCTTGTCGAGGTGGTTGAAGTAATCGATGTAGGCTGGGCTGCGCAGCCAGTCAAGGTTGCCGATTTCAAAGTTGGACCAGAAGTGGCAGTGGTTGTAAGTCTCTCCGCCGTCGTCGCTCAAGAAGCCCATGCTGTTGCCCTCGACAATGTGCTCAGGGTGAGCCTTGATGAAGCCCTTAACGCTGTCCCAGAGTGTGGGAATAGTCTCAACATACTCGTACAGAGACAGAACGAAAGAGTACTTCTTCTTGTGGTCGCGCATGTACTTGAAGGGATCGTAGGCAATGTCGCAGAACAGCTCAATGGAAGGCTCCACGCGCCAGTACCACTCGTAGTCCATGAGCAACGGGTGACGGAAGAAGAAGCCGGACTCGTAGCGGCACATGTGGCGGTAGGAGACGGAGTCGCCGTAGATGATCTTGCGCTCGTGCATGTCCTCGCGAACCTTGCGTGCGCGCTCCTGATCGATGAACTCGGGGAATCCCCAGTGTTCGCTGTCAATCTTGCCGTACTTAGTCTTACCAGAAGTCAACGCTGTAGTGACCTTCTTGAAAGTGTCATCGAATTCGGCATCGTTGAGGAAGACCCAGTCGTAGTTGTAGCCACGGTTGAAGCGATCCTCGACCTGGCGGATGGAGCGGGCAATCTCCCAGACATCACTGTTGCGGGCGAGGGTGACAAAAGTTGCGTTCATGCGCTCACCAGGAGGGCCGGTTGCAAGCTTGGGCGAGGAAGAGGCGAATGGGTTGGGAGATGTTGCGGTGTCTGATGTTGCCTGCGGCGCCTTAGCAGGCTCGCCAACAGGCAATTCTACAGCTGGTGGTGGTGCAGCGACAGCTGCCTCTTTCTCCTTCTCTCCTGCAGCAGCCGGGGTGTCCGGCGAGGTCTGGGACCAGCCCTGGCCCTTGAACATGCTCTTTGCGGTCTCATAGTCGGGGACCTGTTGTGAAGAGGAGGAAATGAAGAAGATGACGATCAGAGCCACGAAGGCAAAGACGATGTAGCGTAAGTAGCGCGTGGAGCCCGTCATGGTGTCTGAGTCGGTGTGTGTTGATGAGTTGCGCTGGTGCGCAGTCTTCCCAAGGGATGCGCGCTCCCTGTCGCTGCGTATGGGCGAGGGTCGCGTGTGTTGGAGCACAAGCCGCTGCCTCAGGGTGGGATATCACAAGTGATCGTCGTCGTCGGATGGGGAACGACGATTGGCGGTAGGGCTGACGACCAAAGGAGCGACTGGGGCGGTGGAAGAGGAAGAGGAGGAAGAAGGAGAAGGCGTCAGTGAATGATGGCCGTACTGCCCGTGGCTTCAGGCGTAGTAAGATTGGGAGAGCCACGCAATGTGCACCCTGGCTTCGTCGTGTTCGACGCCGCTAACCAAGTCTCGCAATTCTCTCCCCGGACCGGCAGGAGCAAGCAAGGGACCTGACTGGCTGAGGGGAGAACACCCGCCTCACATCAATCCCGCCCCCAGAGCCCAGAGCCTCAATTCTCGTATCTTTGTTTAGTATGACAATCATGACTTTGTATACGTATGCTATCATGTGTATGTAAGATGTACAAGAGCAAACATCAAACGCTAATGGCAGATTTACATGCTCACCACTCCTTGTGAACAGCATGTGACTGCCAGTGGGAATATGCTGTCGATGACCGTTCAAAAATGCTCATGACGATGAAACGCGTATCCAAACTCACGAGCAACTACTGTGCCTCCAGCGGTGCCTTAGGTTACCTTCCATTGAGTGAAATACTGACACGTGACCTTCTTCCACTGATTGATATTCTTATGAATTCACTCCACCCATTTGACTCTGCCAGATAGCACTTCAACATCAATTGCTGCAAAATCATGAAGCAACACAAGCTATTGATCGCCTTAGTACCATCCCTTCGTCTACATAGGTCACTTCAACTTTTTGTAACGATTTGATTGAGTTCATTTGATCTCCAGGCTTCCATGTCCACTCGACCAGCGTCATCGCCTTCCCGCGAATTCGAAAGCGGGCGCGGGAGCTTCCACTACTGCGGCGTAGCATCACCACCGCCGACCGACAGCTCATCCGTCCCATCAACACCACCATCGCTTGGCACCACCGCCAACAATGTCATTCTTTGGCTTCGAGACCACCCTGCCGCGCGACCAGCGAGGTTCGCGTGGCGTCTTCGAGCAGCATGACCCATTCGCTGGCCTAGGCGACGCCGCAGAGGCCGATGACGCGCTGGATTTCGAACAGACCTACGACGGCTTGGGAAACCAATTGGACGAGACCGGCGACACCTTCAACGATGACACCTTTGGCTCCGGCATGCCTGCCACCCGCCAGGCTGGCAGGGACTTTGACTTCGCCGGCGAGACTGCGAAGATCCGCGAGACCCTCATGGAAGAGCAGACGTTGCATCACGTCCGTATGCCCATGCAGCAGGCAATGCAGCAGAAGCCCAAGCGCACTGGATACGAAGCCTACAAGCAGCCGGACTACTTGCCCAAGCTTGAGGCAGATGCATCCATTTGGGGCGCATCTGTGGCCAAGAAGCCTGCTCAACAGTCGCAGGCTCAACAGCAGCAGCAATACCAGCAGCAGCAACAGCAGTATCAACAACAGCAGCAACATGAAGCTCTCGCAGCTTCGCGCAAGATGATGACCTTGGAGGAGGTGGAAGCCATGATGCGATCGCAGGCTCAGCCTCAGGCCATGCCGCCTGTCAACGATATGGAGTCGCAAAGCCAGGGCTTGAGAGCTATGTTGGGAGTCGGCGGTTCTCCTCCGGGTCTGTCGCCGCAGCCTATGCAGCAGCAACAGCGTGGCCCTCCTGGTTTCCAGAGACAATCGCCCCAGGGCCCTTCGCCTGGTCCTCAGGGTCCTGAGTACAACCTTCGTGGTCCCCAAATTCTTCAAAGGCAGTCACCCCAGCCGCCTCGCCAGCAGCAGCAACAGCAGCAGCAACATCAGCAGCAGGACTTCCGCGACTTCCAGGGTCCTCCACAGCAGATGCAGTTCCAGCAGCCGCCTCAGCCTCAAGGCCCGATGGGTGCGCCTCCCGTTCAAGCTGCTCGCGGCCCCCGTGCTCCGCCTGCACATGCTAGGGATCCCTCTTACTCCGGTCCGCCAATCACTCAAGCCCAGCAAATGATGCAGATGAGCTCCCAGGATCGTGAAGTCTACTTGGCTGAAGAGGCCAAGCGCGCCAAGCGCAACCACAAGATCTTCCTACTCAGCAAGAACAACGGCTTGATGACTCCCCAGGACAAGAACTTCATTACGCGCATTCAACTTCAGCAACTTCTCACAGCTACCGGTGGTATTGACAACGAGCCCGGTAGCGAAGATCAACTGGCCGAGGACTTCTACTACCAGGTCTACGCCCAGATTCGCGGACCGCCAAGAAGCGGACCTGGCCAGCCACTCAACCAGTTCGCGCAGACCTACCTTTTCCAGACTGGAAGCCGCTATGGCTATGGACGCAGTAGACACCACCCGAGAGGTGGCGACAACCACGTCCAGCGTATGGAACAGCAAGTCGCTCGTGCTGTCGAGGCTGCCAAGGCTCGTCCGAAGAACAAGTCGCTAGTCATGGAGGGCTCTCTAGGCAAGATCGCGTTTTCTAACAGCAAGACGCCCAGGCCTTTGCTTAACATCAAGCGCGTGGAGAGCGATGCGAAGCCGCGCAAGGCGGTTTCAGTTGCCGATCGCAAAGCCACTCTCAGGAGCATCGAGAAAGTTTACAGCACTCTTATGCAGACTGAAGATCATGAAAGGAAATTGCCTCCTCCGCCGAATGAGGAGAGCCCTCCCGAGGTTATTGAAGGCCACATGAGGTGGAGAAGCGATATGGCAGAGCTTAACCAGCAGCTGTGGGCTGCCCTTAAGGTCATGGAGCCCATTCAACCCAAGTAAGTTGCGCTATCCTGGACATTGCTGAGCATCACTAACAATCAATAGCCACTCTGCGCCACACCCGTTCATTCAAATCCTGTCACACGGTAAAGGCAAAAAGGCCATTCCCCGTGTCTTCCGCCATCTCGATGAACAGCAGCGCCTAACCATGCTCACCCTTGTCATCATCCATCTGGACGTTCTCGACGTTGTCCGTGACGCCTACCCGCCTGCGGACAACACACCAATTCCGACTCGTGTCAAGGAAGAAGTTGAGCTCTTCGCACAAGCCGTCATGCCTCCTCTCTTCAGCTATGTTAACGAAGCACCTCTCAACATCATCATCGGTCTTCTCGGCCTTGTACTTGACCGCGTCAACATCCTTGCAGCAGTGCGCACAAAGACCGGAGTTTCAATCCTCACGATGCTCATCTCGCGCGCCGAACTCGTCAAGCAGTCGCTCACAACCTCGCAACAGCCGACGAGCGAGCAGATGGAAGACGTCACTCAATGGACTGACCTGTACTCGCGCCTCTTCGACACTGTCGAGCCGCTACTGCCCTACGTCTTCCCTACCGACACTAGCGTCGCCGCTGCCGACGACGTCTACGTGTGGCAGTTCCTTGCTGCCATGGGTGTTGGCGCCAGCCCCGATCAGCAGCAGAGACTCGTCATTGGCGTCAAGGAGCGCGTCATGGAGACTGTCGCCGTTAGCAAGTCCCTGCCTGAAGACATGAGCAGGAAGCGTCTGGGTGATGTCAACTTGTTCATGAGGGCCATTGGTTTGGATGTCGAGCTGCTCGGTTGAAAAGGAGAAATAGCGTCACTGAAGTGACCTCTGCATCGTGATGACTCGGACGAACGAAAGAATTGGAGAGACGGCCATCTGGGGAGTTATGGCGAGGCGAGGCTTGATGAACATTGCTCGAGCCCGCGAAAATCTGCGATCATGGTCTGGTGTTTTGTGCCCTCTTTGTGAGGGAAGCTACACCATGATGCCGATATTGTTTCCTTCATTGTTGCAATGAATTTTCTCTCTGTTTTGTATAGCGATTGAAAATACATCTCGTTCAGATGCTCAGCCGCAGGTTCTACACTCCTTTTCCGTGGGTTTGTGGTTGTGAGCTTGGTGCTACCATCTGCTCTCACTAATCACAGGAGAATGAATTTGGAGAGAACAATTGTGGCCAGTTGAACATGTCTTACCAAAAGAAAAGAAGTTCTAAACTCATACTCGCGTAAACAAAAACCAAGATGTGGGTATCAACCTCCTGCTTATCCCGTGCGCAGCCAATACCAGGACGCCAAAACCCATGATTGCATTTGTGCCCATGAAATCTCAAAAAAAAAAACATTACCAAAGCTTCTTTTTCAAGACTCGAACACACTCACTCACTCCTAGGAGGTATTCAGAGACGACGATGTCAGTCTCCCATCTCAGTCCATGGAGTAGACAGCGATCTCCTCAATATCCCCCTCACCAATCTCAACGCCCTCAATCACCTCACTTGTCGCTTCCCACGGCACACCAAACAAGCCCGAATTAATCTTGCACATGCGCACCTCATTGACACGGTCTTCCCCGCCAGACCCAGATTTGACCTTGGCCTTCTCATCAGCACTCTCGTTCACTCCCCTAACCCTCCTAACCAAATCCTCCACAGCCTCCCCCGTCGCCTCCAAAATACTCTCCTTGCTGCCCTTCCCTTTGCCCTTCTTCTCGCTCGTAAACAAACAAGCAACCCAGTGCTGCGCTTCGCGCTCTGCTTTCAATGGGGATTTGTGTTGCGGTGGGATGAGGAGGGTTGTTCCTAGCAGGGAAGTTCCGGACCATTTTGAGCAGTGGGAAGCGTAGATTTTGAAGGCGGCTGGGTAGGATTTTTTGAAGGCGAGGGCGATGCCGGCGCCCCAGGAGCCTTGGGCGTTGGTGGCATGGCAGAGGAGTGTTTGAGGGGGTGAGGCGAAGAGGGAGGATTTGTGGTAGGTTAGGAATAGGTGAGGTGTGTTGCTTTTATTGACGGACTTGGATGTTGTCGACGACTTGGTGTTAGGTGTTGTCTTTCTTGAGTTCCCAGACGACTCAGTGGATGATGCTTGTTCCTCTGCATTGAGCAGCGATACCTCTGAAGAATCTGTAGTTTTCAAGCGTCGTGGTAGTCTTTCATTTTGTTCGTCGGTTTCGTCATCCGTGTCGAGCTTGCGTCGCTTGGACGCTGTTGTTGGTTGTTTTGAGAAATTGAGACGCGTTTGCCTAGGCATTTTGATAGACAGTTGACCTGTGCTTGAATTCTGATGGCTTCACAACGATATCGAAATTGCCTCAATGTTTTGCTTGGTCGAGTTGATCAAAGAAAGGCATCGTGGTTGCGTAGTTGAGTTGCTCGCGCGGTGGCGCACAGCCAATCAGCGGGCACCCAGTCAGCGTTCCCGCCGGCTGAACCCGAAGGAGGAATCGAGAGCGCTGGGCTGTAGCAAAGACGCATCAACGTCCTCCTTGTACCAGCCCAATCGTCGACACACACACCCATTGACGCCGCCGCCATGTCTATCCCCACTCGCCTCTCCACTGTGGTCGCCCGCCAGGCTTCTCGCCAGACCCTCCCCGCCGCCCGCGCACCCCTCGCCGTGCAGCAGCAGAGGCGCACCCGCGCCGACGCCTCGACCTCGCACGCCGAGTTCAACTCGCCTTTCACTCGTGGCACCAGCGGCAAGAAGGACACCACAGTCATCCCCAGCTTCAAGAAGTACCGCTCCGGCAATGAGACCAGCAACAAGGTCTTCCAGTACTTCATGGTCGGCGCTTTCGGTGGCTTGAGCGCACTGGGTGCGAAGAACACTGTCCAGGGTAGGTCTCAATGGGCACAAAACGCCGCGACTGGAAGAGCTGGTCGCGGGATTTGAGGC
>Ga0265797_10004656_pt1 | contig 20742 bp, 17 predicted proteins | sample P2T30metagenome_FD_192433 | JGI IMG/M metagenome (GOLD analysis project Ga0265797, IMG submission 192433) | Plant litter microbial communities from East Loma Ridge, Irvine, California - P2 T30 | ecosystem: Environmental > Terrestrial > Plant litter > Unclassified | place: USA: California...
ACGCATACACACACTACCATTTACAGCATCATTCGACTATATCGACAACAAACTTGATCAACATTCCAGCTCCACGACACACGACTACGCTCAACGGCCGCAATTGTATCCCTGTCCTTACACAATTAGAAGCCCAGGCCTCTCTTACATAAGTATACATCATGAGCGGATTACCAGGCAAGGGTAGGGGCTCTGGAGGAAACGATGGGGAGGAGAACAAGAGGCGTGGGGCACAAGATAAGAATAAGGCACCAGCAAAACCTCAGCCGAAACGGATATTGACCGTAGAGCAGAGAGCAGCCCTCAACCAACGTCGCAGAAAAAATGACCAAGAGAAAAAGGCCACTGCGGAAGCTACCGAGGCTGGGAGGCAGGAGCGGCATGGGGAAAAGGAAAAGTTGAACCGAGAAAGGAAACAACAGAGATTAGACGCAGCTGAACAGGCGAAACATAACCCAGAACTGGCGGTTGAGCTGCGTAAGCAAAAGGACGAGAAAAATGTCAAGGAAAGAGCGCAAAGAGCGCAGAAGAGGATAGTCGATCAAGAAAGGGCGAAACATGACCCAGATCTGAAGACTAAGCTGCTTGAGAAAGCGAACCACCAAGCTGCCTATCAGAGAAATTGGAAAGAGCAGAGGAAGATTAAGGAGACGGCGCTAGCTTCTGGGAGGCCGGAAACTCCAGCAAGTATAACGTGGGAGAAGCCAGAAACCCTACTATCATATGGCTCACCACAGCCCAAACTTCTGAACTCGAAGAAAATGGACATACAGTTTGAAGAATACGACCCACAAAACCCTGAAGGAAGTGACCCAAAAGTGCCTCGGGTCACGAAACCTCGCACAGAGAAACCTCGCGAACCTCTGAACTCGAACAGAATGGACATACAGTTTCAAGAATACGACCCACAAAACCCTGAAGCAAGTGACCTAAAAGTGCCTCGGGTCACGAAACCTCGCCCACAGAAATCTCGCCCACAGAACCCGAAAAGAAGTGACACAAAAGTGCCTCGAGTCGCGGAACCTCGCCCGTTGCCGTCCTCAAGTTATGGATATGACGATTCGCAGACTGGATATGCCATGCAGCCGCCCACAAATGTCGGGCGCGGCGAACAACGGCCATCGTTTGCCGCTGTTAACACGGATAACGAACAATTTTTGGCGTCCCTCGATACGAGAAGGGATCAGACACGTACTGGGTGGAGACCGGGACCTGCGCCTGCCAATCTACCCTCTCTTGATCAGCGTAGAGAAAATCCCGGTCGGCGACCGAGACCCACAGGTTCGGACCTGAATACAGCTGTCACCCTTTCCATGGGGAATCTATCGATGTTATCACCAAGCTCCCCACCGACTGTTTCGCCCAGAAGGTTACGTAACAGTCCACCAGATAACCCTGATGATCGTGCAACGCAGAGGCCGACCAACGAGCAAATCAAAGCGAAGATGGATATGAAAAAGTTTCTTGGATAATCCAGGGGGGTTTTAATAGAGAATAGAAGGAGTACATTGTACATGAATGTGGAGGGTACTCTATTGTTTATATGTCAGATTGACCGGGTGGTTAAATTTCATGGTTATAGAGCTGGCTCTAAACTTCAAAGATCGAGGAGATGGGCTGAGATACTTGTTACATTGTTTTCTTGATTGACACTTACGGTGTGGTGTGTTTTATTGCTAATTCATTGGGCTCGAGGGGTGGTGTGGAACCCCTCTATTATGTATGTTAATGTATGGCTATCACAGCGTTGTTGGGCCTGAAAAGGTATTTAGTACAGTCATTAATCAAAAACATTACTTCCTTTACACAAGTTTGATTCTGAACATTGATGATATACTTGGAAGTGTGTGATCTTATCATCGAAAACATCTCTGGCTCATCCCTGCTAACACCCGTTCCGCATCTTACCAAACCCTACCCATGCATCGCCACCTCCTCATGAATGCCTCGCCCGTAATGCGAATCCCTCCAACGATCCCCATCTAATGACCAACACCCCCCTTAGCCCACGTCGCATCAGCATTCTCATGAATCTTCGGCACCTCAATATACTCCCTCACCCCCTTCTTCCTCTGATAATCACTATCAAACCGCTGATCCCTCTCCTTCAACCTCTTCTCGAAATCCGGCATCTGATCCGCTGCCGTATAGCTCGTCATCAGTTGCGGGGGTCCAAGCGGCAATTTGTCGCCACGGTCAGTCTGCCAGAGATGGTAGATCTTGCCGTATAACTCGACGACTTCTTCCATCTCTCTATTCTCGGCTATCTCCCATGCGGCTTCTGGTACGCCGGTTGGACGCGGCATGATTAGCATTCCGGACTTTACTTCGAAGACGTGGGAGTGCCAGAGTTTTTGCTCCTCGGCGTCGAGGGTGGAGTAGAGTTTTGGGGAGATCATGTACTCTGTTATTGGTTTAGTATGAGATTTTGCGGTTCAGGAAGTAGGATGCTTACCGATGCCGATAATCCGCGCGCCTTTCTCGGGAGAGTCGTAGAGGATGCATTGGCGTACTTCATCGTTCAGGTGCGCGCAGTAGTGGTTTGCTTCGACTGCATCGCGCTTGGGGTCGTGGGCGTATGCGTGGAAGGCGTTGAGGTGAGCGCATATCCTCTTGACTGGTGCGAAGTTCTGTACAATTGGTCAGCGTAGTCACTACACGAGCGGAATTATGCTTACCTGAGTCATACCAGCACCGGTTTCAAGTGTGTTGTTGTATGCACTCTCAGGCTTACCGGCCGCGTTGTTGTTCACGGGAAGCGCGTCCATGTTGTGTTGTGTTTTGGGTGATTCTGATTCTCAGTGTTGACTGATGGTGCTACTGGTCAGACCTCGGATATATGAACTCTATCCTTGCTTTTAATCTCAGTTGCTTGTCGAAGTCGCCGATGATAATCGCCGTTTGGGAACAGTTATCGGCGTCTCAAATGGCGAAGTTTTGAGAATGCACATGGGACCATGAACAGAGGTTGACGTCATGATGACTTTTGATTGGGTAAAACACCGGACCCTGCACCCCGAGATCTCTTCTTGGGGAAGCAAAAGCCGACCGACGAAGACACTGCATCTTCAACTAGTTCGCTGTCGGCGTCTTCTCTAACACAATCTTCTTGTTGATTTTGGCAACCATAGGGAGGCCTGGATTTTCTTTGGAGCAACACAACACTGAAAGCTGCTAAAAACGGTCTTTCAAGGTCTAACCGCGCACAACATGTAAATCTCAGTACACTGCATACAACTTCTGAATGTACGTTCCGGCTGCGGCAATGACTAAGCGTCTTCGATATCGTCTCTACTCTAGACTGCGACGATCTTGCATATGTAACCGCAATACTGACTATCTTTGAGCGACTAAGGTGTAGTCGAACCTCTTCGCTGGAACCTGCACTCAACACCAGTCTGGACGTTGAAAGAAGCATTGTGTGTCTTCCACGGCTTGTCATGTGCCATCTCAAAGTCGAACCGATGCAGTACCTCGGTAGTTATCTTGTAAATCTGTGTCAAAGCGAGCTGTCTATTGTCAGTACTTTTCTCCTATGCGATCATGGTATACTCACAGGCCTTCCAACGCATGTCCTTGTTCCAGCACCCCAACCTAGGATTGTCTTGTCCATCGCCCGCGTACGATCTTCACTCTGCAGCCATCGCTCGGGAACGAAGTCTAGCGCATCTTTTCCAAACACGTCTTTGTCGTGCGAAACGATTGAAGGGTTCATTCCAACTGTGTAGCCCGCTGGGATGTACTTCCCGCACAGAGTGATTCCTTCGTTCGGGGCGTACCGAGGCATCGATACCGAGAATGGGGAGAATAATCTCAGGGCTTCCTTTACAGTCGCTACGAGGTATGGAAGAGAAGATACCTGACTGTACTGTACTGGTGATGAAAGGGTACCGTTCTCAAAGGCGGCATCGACTTCTGCGCGCGCCTTTTCCAGTTTCTCGGGGTTCTTCATCAAGAAGTAGAAAACGGAGCGCATTGCGATGGACGTGCTATCAGCTCCAGCCATGCTAATGACAGTTAGCATGATACTCCAGGACAGCTGTTCTGTCAGTACACATACATTGCAACCCACATGTCTGATGTGATCTCTCTGTGCGAGTAGTTTACTTTCTCTCCCTTTTCTTGCACAATCGCCAGAAGCTGAGAAAGTAAGTCGGGTCGCTTTCCCGTCACTTCAAGGGTTCTCTCGGTAGCTATCTTCGTCTCTATAATTGCGGTCTTCTTGATATCCTCCACAGCCAGCACAGCCTTCAGTAAGCTCGGGATGCACACAGCAACTAGAAGCAGAAACGGCCGTATGTAGTACGGAGTGACTGTCAGAAGGGTAAGAAATGGCATTGCAAGATGGACCGAGTGGATGTAGTTGTTGTAATCGATGCTATCCTTGAGAAAACCAAAGGCTTGACCGAAGAAGGCGACACCGACGCTGTCAAACGAGTACCTAATCCACAAGTTAGACTGTGAAGTCTATGACAGCTAATTTGTAACTTACATCTCGAGCCAAAGACCAAAGTCAAATACTTCGTTACTATCGGCGAAGCTACCCAACCGTTCAAGAAAGAGTTCCAAGGTCGCATCCAGATTCGGTTCGTTTTTCAGTATGCTGGAAAGAGAATAGACACCTCCAACAATCCTTCGATACGCTGCGTGCGCTTTCTCGTTGGTCTGCGTGAACAAGTCCGGCTGGCTGTTCAGTCCTGATGGTCGCCATGGGTTGTACCAATCCGTCTTTGTTAGAGCTTTTTGAACCGGGTAGATGTGTGGAATGGCCGTAGTATCGGTCGTTACGACCTCATCGGGTGCGATCCGAATGATGGGGCCATACTTCTGGTGAAGAACGCGCTCGACAATCTCAATATCCCCATTGTGATGGTGCCACATAAGCCATGTACGTGATACTGATGCCCAGAATGGTCCTGGAACCTTGGCTAGCGGGTGGAGGGTTCGAGTATAGATGGTCCAGATGAAATAGTATGCGACGAAAGATGTAGGAAGGTAGACCAAGAGGACGGATCGAAGATGCGCACCCAGCAAAACATCAGATAGAAGCGTCATGTCGCATATCCTGACGTTGAAGGACAGAAGTACTACACGAACGATCGTGAAGGGGACAGACGAGATTATCTTCCATCGTCGCTCATCGCTAACTGCAGCACACTGCAGCCAACCCTTTCAGGCCCCCGATAGCGAATTGCGACTCGAACAGGCCGTCCCAGTATACTGAAAGGAGAGACGATGCCGAAATGCGGGTCCCTTTACTGTGGACACGCTGCAAGTGCCGGGGCGTACCGCAGACCCTCGCGTTCTGGCCATGGCGTGCGCTTTGCACGAGCCGCAAAAGCAAAGTCATGATATTCTCAGCTTCGCCAGCTGAACCAGAGTCGCCTATGAGACCCGCGAACTATTCGTTGTTCGGTATGATGTGTCCAGACTGTCCAGCATCGCTTTTTCTCATTGCCATGTGGCGGGGAGTCGGAAGGATGCTGCCGCGCTCGGAATGGCCGAATGGGGGTTGCTTTTGCAAGGGGGTCCACGGCAGCACCCTAATCGCAACACCCTGTTCATAGCAGGCCCAGCCGCCGTCCCGTGTCGCCTATCCCGCCTGCCGCCTCCAGAGTTTTGCATGACTTGTGACTTCTTCAACTTTGCTGTCGCCTATCGACGCAGCTTACTCGTGTGTCTGTTCACAGTCTCCTCACGCTGCCACGAAGCGAAGCGAAGCCAGCCCTCCACACACCTACCGTCCCCCAATGCCGCCTCAATTACGCCAGAGATGCATAATCACGAGGCATGAGACTATAGTCTACAAATGCGCAAGCCTAAGAGCCGCTTCTTAGCTTGCAACAACGTCTAGACTATCAATTTGACGTTGTGTGGATATCTGGACTTCCGCGGGGAGCCAATAGGATCTGAAACCGCGATGATGGATGCACAACCTTGAACGCCTCTCCATCTTTTTTTCCCAGGCCACCAGGAATACTATGGTCGTGAGGGCAACGCCGTGTAGTAGGCATTCGGGCCTTTGTACACTGGCGTAGCCACGCATTCTAAGAATTGATCGGATTACTCACTACGTGGCTTACTACATCTTCACAAAACAACTTCCGCATCGATATGTACTTCGGCGAGGACTCAATTCAGCTAGGTTTCTGATCCCATTAACCGTTTCGGTAGTCCCCGGATGCCGAGCCGCCTGGAACGGCACGTCTGTCATGCAGCCTGCTCGGTAGAGTTCGCCTCGAATCCTGCGCAGGTCAAGCAGAAACAAATTCTCCTGAATATCAACTGGGATATCGAATACCGGGATGCTGGTAAGGATGTACGGAAACGTGCTGACGATACCCAAGATTCGGGATGGCATTTGCCATGGCTGCCTTTCTTCTGCTTTTTCACCACCATCGTATACTATATGTATCAATGATCATTGAACGAGGATCGACAGGTCGTCATATTTGTGGCTCACCTTCTTGGTTCTCTTATACTACTCAACATGAGGTGGAACGAGGTGCTCATCATAGGGCTCACAGCATTGAGTAGCGTTGCGCATACAACCCTAGCACAAGATGGCTTGAACACGCTACCGCCATGCGCAGTAAGTCCTGGTTCCTCCTCCACTTCTATGAGAGTCTATCACTGACAGTACTAGGCAAAATGCTTCCAGAATGCTGTCACTGCCCAGAAGACATGCGCACCCACTGATGTGCAATGTATCTGTGACAGTGAGTCCATAAACGCGGCCATCCAGACCTGTGTGGGTGGCGCATGTTCAGTCAAAGAATCTCTCAGTAAGATTTACCACCAGACTTCACATCAACCGCGCTGACTTGATGCGAACAACAGCTGCTGTCAATGTCACTTCCACCATGTGCGAGAGGCCTGTTCGCGACCGATCCAACGTCATATTCTTGACGGGTATCACAGCGGGCTCCGTTGCTCTCGCCGCCGTCACCGTCCGCACGTGGTCCGCAATCAGCCAGAATTCATTTGGGCTTGACGATGTCTTTGCAATTGCAGCCGAAGCAGCTTGTCTCCCCGTGACGGTGATACAATGCTACACGCCTAAGCTCGGTTTCGGGAAAGACACTTGGGTAGTTCCTCACAGCGATATCTATAAGGTTTTGAGGGTAAGCAAACGATGCTCAATGCGTGGATGGCTACTGACTGCTCAACAGCTGACCTACGGCTCCCAAATATCCTACTTCCTCTGCTGTGGACTCACCAAGCTCGCATTCCTATTCTTCTTCCTTCGCATCTTTCCCTCGGAAACGACCCGAAAATGGATCTGGGTGTTTATCGTCATATCAGTGCTCTGGACCATCGCATTCGCATTCACGATGACGTTTGCGTGTAGGCCCATCTCTGCAGTATGGACTTCATGGGATGGCACGAGCACACCAGATTACTGTATAAACCAGAATCTGTTCTACCTGGTAGCAGCGGCGTTCAACATCGGTCTGGACGTCGCGATAGTCTTGATACCGATCCCGAACCTGATGACACTGAAGCTCAGTTCGCGTAAAAAGGTCTTCCTCAGCGCAATCTTTGGCGTTGGTGGCATGTGAGTCAATCTACCCACTCAACATGATAACGTCGCATGCTAACAAAGACACTTCAGTACCATCATAGTTTCCTGCATCCGCCTCAGTGCCGTCGCCAAATACGCCACATCAACGAACCCCATGTACGACAACCTCATGTCCGGCGTATACTCCATCCTCGAGATCAACGTCGGCATTATATGCGTATCTATGCCAGCATTCCGAAGATTCCTCGCTCAGCTAGTACCCAAGTGCTTTGGCACGACGCAAAACAACTCCGATCCCAACGAAGACGACGACACGCCCAATCGGCCATCAAAAAGGAGAGGCAAGCCAAGCAGAAGCATGCTGGATGCTAGCTTGTTCAACACAACGATGGCGAGGACGGTAGACGACACGCTAGAGGGTATTGGAAAGGCGGATGACGAAGTACACCTCGTAGAGTTGCGAAGAAGTGGATCAAAAACTTCGACGCAGAATATGGATGGAAGTATGCGAGGGCATGACGAGGAGAAGATGCCTCCTAGCTATCACGCTTCATGAGATTACGAATCATGCTATCACACAGTTTACGATGTCTATACCCATTGCTTGACTTTAGCGTTGTGGCCAGTTCTCTTTCAAGGCTCTCTGGTCTCACACTCACTCCCTAAGCACCCAGTCACACCTACTCTTCACTACATCTCTCTAGAACTCTCTAGATCAAGCAAAAACAAAAACATACAACAGCGATTATTCGCTTGTGGTCACCCACCAAACTACTAGTTCGCCGGTCAAAGGCTTGACGTGTGGAGAGCAAACGGGATCCAGTATATTCCTTTACCTGTGATCGTATGTTGACAATATCGGCCGGTGGAAAGGATATATTGAGCAAAACTGTTGTGTTTCGATAGTCTACATGGATTGTATCACTTGAGTATATAGTTCCGCTTCATTGATGTCAGCAGGTGTCTCGCGAAGCCTTCTTGAAAACCATTCCGAACCAAACATTTGTGCCGACCCACTTCCAACCCCTCTCTCCCACAGCACCACCCTCAACATCCTCCTTCCTCATCTCTCGCTCGTTCACACTCACCACTTCAAGTCCTGCTGTCTTGGCTGCCGCAGCAGTCTCCTCCACTGTGTAAACATAGCTGCTTCCCCTGACCTTGACACCGTCTGCATTGACGAACCCAGCTTGACTGACGCGTCCCATATCCGCGTGCATATTTGTGATCAAGGCAGTGCCATCAGGTAAGAGCAATGCTGCTAACGTGGCGAAGTAGTCCTTCAATGGGATGTGCTCCAGGACTAGAGTGGATGTGACGGCATGGACCGGTCGCAGGTTTGATACCGCAGGTAGCGGAGAGATCGATGGGTTTTCGACAGTAGGAAAACAGTCGCAGCACTCTAGTCTGGACCGCACCCCTTGCTGGTCCTTCTCCTTCAACAACGGGGACAGCTTCTTCGCAGCGACATCCAACATACCCTGCGAGAAGTCCAGGCCAACGACTTCCACGCTCTTCCCGTTCCAATCGTATCGTACAAGCTTCTCGGTGTTACGTCCGGTACCACATCCTAGATCCAGCACACGGAGTTCTTGTTCTGTCGCAACGCTACTCTTAACTTGGAATAAGAAGTCTGGAAGGTTGGTTTGGAGCTCTAGATCGTCAATCGCTTGCAGCATGTTGCCATCGGTGTCGTAGATGGCGGCCCATTGGTCGTAGGCGGCTTGAGTTGGAATGTGCTGGACTGGGGTTGAAGGCTTTTGTGGGGCCTTGGTCGGATGTAGGGTTTGCGTACGCTTTGACGTTTGTTGACCGTCCACGGTCGAGTCCGATTCAGTGGTCGAGAAGGAGGCATTGGCAGCTGCGTTGACGTCGACGAGGGACGTGTCGAAGGTCATGTCGACGGATGTTGGCTGTGTCATGTTGATAATGATGCTCTCGAAGTCGGAATGAAAGACTATTTGTGGATTGTAGATGGCAGTTGGTTGGCTGGGCCTAGAAACAGATGACGAATAGTTACTGCAGATCTGAAGTGGGGTAGAGTTCCTGAGGATTGATGCTTTTCCTGCTCGGTGCCTGGAGAAGTCTTATATGCCAGCCTGTTCCAGCCAATGACTCTTCTGCACGCCCTCTCCACGCCCAGCATGTATCCAGCATTGCCCAATTAGGCGATATGTCGTGCAGCTCTCCGTAGCGTGAGTCACATCTGCATCTGCTGGGTTCTGGCTCGCGCTAAAATGGCCCCCGGTGTCCGCCACGCCCGAACTTCACTCAACATGCGTTCGGTCCTTCCAAGCTGGCATGAACCGAGCCGCTGAGAGCTACGGTACGCTTCTCGCATGCGCATAGTTGCTGTTTCGTGATGTGCATGAATCGACTTTAAGGAAAGATTCGTACAGCGTTCACTCCATCACTGCTCCCGGGTATCATCCTAATTCAAGACCCATCTTCAAAGTATCTAGCAAGTATCCGGTCCCGATGCGTGACCAGGCGTGTGCGCGTCGTTAGCGCGTCGCGCAAACGCGTGTCCATCCAACCCTTGCCCAATTGCTCATCCAATAGCAGATGTGTATACGCAAAGACACTAGCATCGAACAAGCCCGGTCTTTGCGCGCCGAAGAACCAGTCATCTTTACCCAACAGTGTCTCTAGCGTTGCGAATGCTTCGTCTGCCTGGTTGTAAAGCGTCTCATCGTTGACTATGCTCGAGAACTTGAGCAGTTCGGTTTCGGCGGCAAGACGTAATTCGCGGGATATCGTGAGGCGCACGAAGGAATTGCGGGAGCTTGGGAGGATGTAGAGGGGCTCGGCGATGGTGATGGAGTTGGGAGAGAGGTAGACAGTGTAGAGCTGGGATATGTTAGCCATGAGCCAAGTCGTCCTGGTGGTGAACGTACCCAAGCTCTCCGTATCCGATGGTCTAGCAGACTCAAGTATGCTTCGTAGCGCAGATCTCCAGGCTCTTCTATTGCCTTCTCACTGTTGTTCATGGCCCATCGTTGCAGTTTGTTCAAGGGAACAGGCTGTGTTCGCTTGTAAGGATCTGACGAGGACGGTATTACGAAGGGCAGCGAGCCGCTGGGCGAGGCATGGTTGTTTGCCGAAGCGACTTTGAAGGGGATTTTGGAAAACTTGAGGTACGCCTATAATGTGTGAGCTTGGTGGTGGGGTATTGGCGTTCATCGACATGGACTGACCTGCCACTTCAAGCACGCTGGGTTATGCGATGGTGCGCCTCGAATTGCTCCTCCATCAGTAGTGAACACATAGAGCACATGGGTGTCGTGATGTTGCGGTGCGCGTTGCGGGAAGTCGTTGACGGGATACGTGATGAGTGGGAATTGGTCGAACAGCTGCTTTATTGGAGTAGGGACGGAGAATAGGCTGCGCGACGATGGCTGTCTTCTGATACTTCTAGCGGAAGCGTTGTCATCGTCGGGTCGAGACATCATGGCTATACGTGGCGATGCTGGCGATGATGTCGCAAAAAGTTGATGATGCGGCGGCCTCGGCAGAGCGCCCGCCGACGTGGTTGTAGCTGCGTGCTGCTACTCTGCTCAACCCGCACGAATGACAGACTCGACATCATCCAAACTGTTCTTTCTTCATCCTCACCACTTCTCGAGGTATGCAGCATTAATTCAACACAAGCAACTGTACACATGGATCAGCCCGTCTCGTCGCTCGCCGATTGCACAGCCTTCTCACAAGGCTAGTCGCGCAGCCAATGGCTTGCTTCTTGGTCGTAGCACCATCTGCAGAGAGTCGGGAGAAGGCTACCAATACTCGGCCGTACGAGGCTGTCAAGCCATCTCCAGACTGGCGCCATGTTCGCATCCAGCTATAGTTACCTCCGTTCGCGATCATAATCGTCCAGCTCCATTGGAAGCCTCGAGAGACGCATCGCCGAGTATGATGACGATAAGGACGAGTCCGCATCATGCAGACAAGTTCGTTCCCTCAGTGGCTAGAGCTAATCAGGTAGATGAGAAGTTGCACATCGTTTGGGGGGCAGTGCAGCTCAAGGCTGAGGCATTAGAGAGGTCAAAAGGGTCATCACCCCCAGTTACTCCGCGCAACAAGGCTTTCGTCTTTGCTTCCATCTTACTATCTTACGTCCATTATTTTGCTCATCCTAATGGCCATAGGAAGACTTCAAGCTGCACTCGCGGCCGCGACCAACGAAGTGACAGTTGCGGCAGCAAACCTCAACTTCGACTTTACCCTGGTCAAATACGAGGCACCAAAGGAGTACCAGGCACTAGGAAACGTACTATCAGCGAAGCGCAAAGACAATGCCGAGCTTGGTTCTATTCACGTTCTAGCAAGACAGCTAGGTGCGCTCTTCGATGGCATTTGTCCGCCAACACCTGCGCTTTTGGAGGCGTACGGCAAGCGAGCATCCGAAATCGCACAAGCCTCCAAAGCTATGTCCGAGCCGTATACTGGCACGCTCTTCGGCGATTACGCAGGCATTGATGGAACTTCTATCTGGGCTGCAGCTACTTCATCAAAGTGCGCTTTGCATGTTCATCTATTAGCGTGCCTGCTTGCACGCGTGTGGACAGCGCCTGAAGCTATCGCGATATGGGTCGAGATAGTAGCGGAGCGTAAAAGAGATATCGCGCGCAAAGTCGACAATGAGGAACCGGTCGCATTCTCGTTAGCAGCAGCAGTAGGACAAGATATCTCACGGTCTCAACTAGCTATATGGGATACCAGCGCGAGAGCTTGGCTACGCACCGCCGACGATGTCTTCTGTAGGCAACAAAAACAACTTGAGTTGATACTCAAAAACATCGATCTATCTGCGCCTGGTGGTCCTGCAGTTTTTCCAAGTGTCATCGAGACTTGGAAGATAGCAATCGGGACCATGGATAAGCTGGTAGCAGGCATACCACAGGCAGTTCACGACGGTGCTGCACTACTAGGTCTATCGGCATGGCATATGTATCCAGACCTGAGTGTGTATGACCCTGAAATGGTCGAAGTCAAGATGGAAGATTCACTTGTTCATGAGGGTGGTGTGTTGTCTCTGGGCATATCGAAAAGACCGGGCGCCTCATCCAAAGATAACGGTATCTATTGGTCTCTATCCCTTGCGCAGCTGCGCTACTATGGTCACCCAGTCAAAGTTGAGAGAGGTCTAGGAGCCGATTACAGGCTGACGCGCGCTCAACTGGATCTCGTTGTTTTCGCGGCCGTGCTCGAGGAATGGGGGTTCAAGCACTCTCACAGCGAACCCATCGCTATGCTTGTCATCTCCCTAGTGGATAAGTCAAGTTCTTTTGGACAAGGCAATACAGGGCACAGACGAATGCTAAAGATGTTGAAGGACGGGGCTTCCGCTTACGTCAGCTGTCCCGAAGGGTTGCAGGAAACACATCACAGGTTGATACAGCTGGGTCGCAGAAGAGCTCATTGTTTTTTTCACAATCCCAGCAGGGGGCCCAAGCTCGACGAAAAGTCGCCATTACTCTGGAATCTACTCGAAACTCCCATCTTCATGTCACTGTTCAAGGATACCGAATCGCAAATCAAATTCCTTCGTCATAAAGCGAGTGTGTTGAGCTTGGAGAATACGCCATCGGATGCTTTCATGATACGGTACAGCCAGCCCGGTACCACGTGGAATGCTTCGCTGGCCGACGTTTTGTCCGATGATGAAACTGATTCGCCACAACTAAGCGAACCTGAGAACGCCCAAAAAACCATAGATTCTGCCTCTTCCACGAATATTGAGCACTTGATAATACAAGATAGCGATGCGCCGAGTGTTCAGGAACAAGATGTCACTGCCGATGAGCCACACTGTCAAAAGGCACGCTCAAGCTCGGTATCGTCCAAGTCCAGTAGCATCCACTCCAAGGATGCCGTTGGGGGTGGTTCCGACAGCGAAAAGGACAGTGATTTTGACCACTATTCTGACTCGGAATTTGAAGGAGTAGATGAAGAGAATGATCTTTACGACAACGAGAGTGGTTTCAATACTTCCGGACCGGCTACCACGGAGATTCCATACAACGGTTTCTCCAGGCATATCTTAGCTACAGCATTGCCCCCAAGACGAGACCAAAAAATAGAAGACGCACCCCATCACAGATGGGTGCCTGAACAGCTTCACGGCGTTATCATCCCAGATGGAGAAGAGACCACTCGCGGCACAATCGGGAAGTTCAGGTGCTGGGATGAGTGTATACAAATAATGACAGGGGAAACCTCCGATGAGTATGTATACCATCGTGTATTGGGCAATCCAGCGACGGCAGAATTATTCGCTCGAAGAACACCAAACGATGATCACCAGGCTCTCTTGTTCAATTCGACTCCCGGCGTTGAGGATCTTCAATGGTGTCTGAAGAACGATCTTTTGAGCCCCCTAAGCCTGCACAATCGTCTGTGTGTTGTAGGGTTCTCTGCAATAGATCCGATCTCGAAAACGTTGACCGTTCTTGCCGCGGCGGCCTTGGTGTACGATGATATGACAGATGCGACCATCGACGTCAATATCCTCAATTCGCAGCTGACGGAGAAACAATGGGCTCGTTTTGGATACTCCAACCCTATGCAGCCCGAGGCAAGACTTTCGCTGATATCCTATTTCGAGTCTGGCATTCATGACGTTGATCCAAGGCAATTGGAGAATGTCATTGCCGTGTCCTACGCGAACTCTCTGTTCGTAGCTAGTGCTGTAAGCAGACACCCTCACCCACATCTTCACATATTGATGTTTATAGTTGATCCAAGACCCGTTAGCGACGTTGAAGAACAGAAATCGGACCTTCCAGAGGATTCTTGGGAACATAGGGAAACCAGGACTCACCTTCCTCTTACCTCCCCAAGATCCAATATCGCGCGAGCTCAATACTGGGGGCTGGAACATCGATAGCTATCGCCGCTTCGATGGCCTCAAAGCCCAGTCGTTCGAAAGTACATCTGTTCATCTCTCTTTCACAGAATACCATCTTCCACTCTTCGACGGTTCAAGAGGTGCGCACGATAATCAGATATCGTTCCTCGAGTCCGTCATTTCAGTCCAAGACAAGGGGGAATGGGTAGCTGATGTAGACCCATTGCCGTTCTTTGGATTTATTGGCCCTGGTATCCGTGGCAGCCCCCAACTGCGCATCTCCAACACTCATATCGCATGCCAACACACGACCAAGGAGATTCTGGACCAGGATCTCACTGCAGTGGACACATGGAACGAGCTGCTTGACATACCAGCCGGACCTTTTGTCGTCCGGGTCGGCGATAACTGGGTCGGTAGACTGGCTTTGACGTTGGTCGCATACCAGCGAATGCGTGAGACTTCCTCTGACTTTGCTGTGACGGTATGTCCACCTCACGTTTGCTGGGTCTGCGAAAAGTCCAATCTTCGAAACCACGCCTACATCTATTGAACATGGCTCTCACTTTAGTCGCGAATGATGGCTGAGAAGACGAGAGATTTGCACTAAAGTTTGCCGGGAATGGGAAATGCTTGTACTTAATTTCACTAGCCTCCTCATCCATTGGACATGGAAGTGTGGCCGAAACGCGAGGTTTTGCAATGAGAATATGCCATCTCTCCTTCACAGTCAGGTAGTTCGTAGTCACACATTTAAGATATTTGGTCAAATGGGGAATCAAATTCTATACATTCGGGTTATGCTTTCCCTTCTCCTCCATGAAGCGGGCTGCCGCTTCTTATATATCATCACTCATTAAAAGCCAGAGACAATGCTCCAAAACCTCAAATACCTCCAGAAAGCAAATCTTGCGCTACGCAAACGCTTAGATAAGCTGCTGGAACGCACGGTCGAGAGGAGATCGGAGAGGCTTGACCTCCTTGTAGAAGTCAATGGTAGCCTTAGCACGCTTGGCAATGCCCTCGGGGGTGAACTCGAACTTGGCGTAGACCTCCTTGTATGGTCCGGAGGCACCGAAGCGGTTGAGACCGAATTGCTCGTGCGAGTACTTCTCCCAGCCCATGGTGGACATGACCTCAACACTGAGCGATGGGATACCGCCGGGGATGACAGACATCTTGTAGTCCTTGTCTTGCGCATCGAAGACCTCGAAGCAAGGCAGGGAAGCAACACGAGCGGTGATACCCTGGTCCTTGAGGGTCTTGACAGCCTCCAAGCAGAGAGAGACCTCGGAACCAGTGGAAACGAGGGTAATCTGGGCGTCCTTGTCCTCAAGAGCGACGTAACCACCCTTGATGGCCTTCTCGAGAGTTGAGCCCTCAAGCTGGGGCAGGTTCTGACGGGTGAGGGCAAGGATGGATGGCGTACCCTTGGAGGTAAGAGCCATGTAGTAAGCAGCAGAGCACTCGTTTCCGTCGGCCGGGCGCCAGACCATCATGTTGGGCAGGGCGCGGAAGTGGGCGAGGGTCTCGATAGGCTGGTGGGTGGGGCCATCCTCACCAAGACCGATGGAGTCGTGGGTAGCGACGTAGATGACGCGCTGGTGTGAGAGAGAGGACAGACGGACGGCACCGGCGGCGTATGAAACGAAGTTCAGGAAAGTACCACCGGCAGGGATTATGGTGCCGTATGCGGACATACCGTTCATGATGGCGGCCATGGCGTGCTCGCGGACACCATATCTCAGGTATCGGCCAGACCACTCACCAATGCCGAGCTCAGGGGGCTGGAAGTCGACGGCCTTCTTCCATCGGGTGTTGTTGGAGCCAGTCAGATCGGCGGAACCGGACAGAAGCTCAGGGACGACATCGTGGATCGCCTCGAGGACGCTCTCAGAGAGCTTTCTTGAGGCAATAGCGGCGTCGGTGGGCTTGTATGTGGGGAGGGCCTTCTGCCAGCCTTCGGGGAGGTCGCCGGTCAGACGGCGAGAGAGATCGGCGTGAAGCTCCTTGTGCTCCTCGCCGTACTTCTGGAAGAGCTTGTTCCACTCCTCCTCAGCAGCAGCACCCTCGGCGGCGTGCTTGTGGTACATGTCGTAGACCTCTTGGGGAACAGCGAACATCTTCTCGGGGTCGAAACCGAACTTCTCCTTGACCTGCTTGCAGTCGTCGGCCTTGAGGGGGTTTCCGTGGACACCGCCGGTACCCTGGAGCTTGGAACCGAAACCGATGGTGGTAGTGAGCTTGATCATCGAAGGCTTGTCGGTGACCTTCTTGGCCTCAGCGATGGCCTTCTCAATGCCCTCGAGGTCGGAGTCACCGTCCTCGACGTGCAGTACGTGCCATCCGTAGGACTCGAATCGCTTCATGACATCCTCAGTGAAGGCGCACTTGGTGTCACCGTCTGTATGACGTCAGTCCCCGTTTTTCCTTTCGAACTCTCTGCCAAACTTACCAATGGAGATGTGGTTGTCATCGTAGATGGCAATGAGGTTTCCGAGCTTCAAGTGACCGGCAGTGGAGGCAGCCTCGCTGGCAATACCCTCCATAGCGCAACCATCACCGAAGAACATGTAGACGTGGTTGTTGATCAGCTCGTAGCCGGGCTTGTTGAAGACGGCGGCGGTGTGCTTCTCAGCAATAGCGAGACCGACGGCATTGGCGAAACCCTGACCAAGAGGGCCAGTGGTGACCTCGATACCGGGGGTGTCGTGGGACTCGGGGTGACCGGGTGTGATGCTGTCGACTTGCTGCAGCGGAATTAGTTTTGACAGGCAGTAGAATTATCTTGAATACGTACACGGAAGTTCTTCAGGTCGTCAATGCTGACGTTGTAGCCGAAGAGGTGGATCAGCGCATACTGGAGCATGCATCCGTGACCGTTGCTAGGCACTCAGTCAGCTTTTCCATCTGATAAAACATGGGATGTTGTATCCACGCCAATGCAAGCAATGTGTCTGCGCGGAGATGATTCTGGTGTAAAAGCCACAACGGGATCTCCGACAACGGCTGACATCAAGAAAGCAATGCTCTCTTATCTGCCGTCGCCGCGGAGATCCGCAACTTCTCATCCAAGACACCCTAGAACCATTGCGCGATTCCAAGCCTGCCATGACTACCATTGTATGTGTGGAAAAGTACAGAAAAGTACGTACGAGAGGACGAAGCGGTCGCGGTTGACCCATTTGGGGTTCTTGGGGTTGAAAGTCATGAACTTGTTCCACACAACGTGGGCCACCGGGGCCATACCCATGGGGGCACCCGGGTGGCCGGAGTTTGCCTGGAATGTGGCATCGACCTATACGAAAACACCGAAAGTCAGCCATTGAATCTCTCAAACGACCCTCAACGGGCTCCAACAAGCTACTACCACTTTTGTTGGGAGCAGGACTGCTAGCGGGGTAGCTATTGATAATGGTGGGGCGGGCTCCAAAACAACAGAGGGACGTAACGTACCGCTAGGGTGCGGATGGTGTTGATAGCGAGCTCATCGGTCTTTCCGTACGGCATGATGGGCAGATCTGTCGATGGGGAAAAGATTGAAAGAAGAGAAGTTGTCGCAGACGTGCTGGTGTTTAGGTTTTGTAGTTATAGTGGGGTGGCTAGCCGTCATGCCTGCCTCACTCATAACGCCAGAGTGGACGTATTAGTGGGGTCTCTCAAAGCCCGATTACATCAACCAGTCGCCGCACTTTCTGCCACAACATGCCACATCCCACCTGCTGCGTGTTTTGTTTTTAGTAAGCCTGCGCCGTGTGCTGACATGGTTTGCCGTGTCTCGTCCTGTCTCGTCTCGCCGGTCAATGGCGCGCTGCTGCAGCTGCAAGTGACTGTCCATTACTAACCTCTTGCCCTGGCCAGCCTCTGTTCCCTCTGCATCCGCCATGCGCCGAGAACGACCGCACTGGCGGACCACAGTGCCCCGATAGCGCAGGGAACGCCTCTCTCAGACTCTTGCTCGAACTTATTGCGCCATGCAGAAAACTCACGATGCGACAGAATTCTTCCGGGCGGCTATCGCGACACCCGGGATCGGCGCCGCGGCCGAAACAGAACTGCGTAGATGAGGCTCAATCGTGAAAGCCCCAATACAGATGTCTCGACTAGAGCCGGACATTTAACCTGTTTATTCTCCGGTTGCGCTGAGAGACTGCGACGACGTGAGACTAGACTGCTAGGGCAGTTGGGTAAATAGCGCGCCCGCCGTGCTATATACCGCTGGCTGGCTAATCACCATTTCAACACCATGGAGTCCCTGTACCAAGGCCGCTCAACCAGGCTGTTTGATTGACGGGTCAAACTTGCGGAAAGTAATAAGTGTATTGTTACAATTTCGACATACGTAAAAGAATGAATGAGCGCTGTGGGTATCTATCTCGTACTATACAAACATGTAAAGGAAATGACAGTCTTGTCGTCTTCCATCCCCTCCTCCATTTCCGCCATCATCATTCATTAAGAAAATCTATACACAAGAAAAGGTTATGTAATCAAGAATTGAACTTCACCTCGCAGTTCCTCATCTCCACCCGACCTCCAGGAATAGGTCCTCGCCCTTTTTCCTCGGCGTGAGTCGGGGTACCCATGCAGGACTCTTCAATCCGTCCCGATCGAAGTCGACGTTTACATCTCGGCCGATGTTCAACTCGGACATCTCGTCTCTCTTCCTCCTCACGTTCAACGGCCGCACGACGTCTTCCTCGTACATGACTGGGCTTCTACCCCAAGCGCCACTCTGCACGCGACTCTTACGGTCGATACCCGTCTTTGAAGCAGGTGTCGTGCTCCACGACTCTGTGCTGTTGCTGCGCATGTGTGACCGAGCCCTGCGCGGAGGACTAGTCACACGCGGCGGGGATGTAAACGGGTCTCGGTGAGGGCTCTCTAGTCTAGGCCGGGACTCGAGTAGTAGTGGCGGAAGAGCATTGTTGCGTTTCTGAAGAAGTGCTGACGCGTCTGGGGCCCTACGTGGACTTCTGAAGTTCTGCTGCTGTGGCGAACTCTTTGGGCTACGCGGTACCAGCTGATTCGAAGACCGAGGCACCTTTGGGTATCGCAGCTTGGAGATTGGCGACTCAGCGACAGGTGATAGCTGCTGTTTATTGCTGGCACTGTCATCCGACAGTTGCTTGTCTTCGTCCTCATCTTCAGGTGTGGAGTCGTTGGCATTTGTCGTCTCAAAAGATGTCTGGCTGTTCAGGGAATCGCGTAGGTTGGTCGAAGTTCGCGATGTAGTACGCGACAGTGTGCTACCGTGCGATCTCTTGGACTTAATCTGCACAGTCTTCGGTGACTCTTTTGGGCGGACGATGCGCGCTGGACTGGCCTTGGGTGTCTGGTCACGGCTCTGGCCACTGGAGAAATAATAGTCGATGATGTCTCCAGATGTGCTTGCGTCGCGCGAGCTGGCAGTCGTGGCTTTTGATTCGTACGAAGTGGCTGTAGATGTCATCTGGAAAGGTGGTGCCAAGCGCGGGCGTGTTGCAGGCTGCGCTTGAGGTGGTAGTGGTGCACCATGAGAGCGTGTCGCTGCCGCAGCAATCTGCTTCGGCTGGGGCCTCTCGTGACGAACAGGAATATTAAGAAACAACTCGGATCCACGTCCTACTGAACGCTGGTTGACGGCGAAGTTTGGTGCTCGTCTAGAGGGCTGTAGAGCGCGGATCGGAGGAATGGGTACTGGAGGCGTGGGCAACAGCATCGAGGATCTCCGGTGTGGTGAGGTCTCATCTTCTTCGAAGACAGTCTCCTGAGTCATCGTACTGACAGGCCGAAAGGCTGTGCTGGTATGCGATTGTGTCGCGAGAGGTGCCTTTTGATGCGTTGTGCCGACTTTTGGCGCCTTCTGAGGTACCACGGGCTTGCCATCCAGCTCGGCACTGATGGCCAGACCTATCTGATCCAGTGGCAACGAGGAATTTGAGGAACTGTTGGAAGTTCCCACCCCGAGTCGTTGCGCTGGCCGTGCTGGGCCTTGCTTGCTGCCCCTGCGAAAAGCTCGCGGAGGCGCCAAGGGGAACTGCTTCGGTAGTTCAGTACCGTGTCCTACTTGGACATAGTGCGAGAATCTTGTCGAAAGCTGCTTTCCTCGCTGAGTCTCTCCCTTTTCGTCTCCATCGAAGACCACCCGTCGCTCCTTTCGTCTGCGCAAGCACACACTGAGCGCCATCAGTCCAATCGCCATAACAAAAGCTGCTACTGCAGCTACTGAAAGTCCAGCAATCTGCGCAGGTGTCATTCTGGGAGGATTGTTTGAAGCCGTGGTTGCTGCGACAGGCGAAGACGTTGCCGACGAAGTAGCAGACGGGAGTGAAGGAACAGTATCGGCAAAAGCGGTCTGGGTAGAGCTGCTTTGAATTCGTGAAGA
>Ga0265797_10004657_pt1 | contig 20741 bp, 18 predicted proteins | sample P2T30metagenome_FD_192433 | JGI IMG/M metagenome (GOLD analysis project Ga0265797, IMG submission 192433) | Plant litter microbial communities from East Loma Ridge, Irvine, California - P2 T30 | ecosystem: Environmental > Terrestrial > Plant litter > Unclassified | place: USA: California...
GATCGGTGCTCGTGGCACGAACGAAGAACTCGACGCAGAAGCAGGGCCGGTCCGGCAACCCGGCGAAGGCCGCTGCCCCCGCCCGCACCAAGCGGAAGGCGACCGCACGCGACTGGATCGGCGGCGCACGCCTGCGCACCCTGACCCTCGGTGTCGTCCCGGTCGTGCTCGGCACCGCCGTCGCGTTCGTCGACAGCGGGGAGCCCGGCGACTTCGGCGACTACCTGGCGAAGGACGGCCACCTCGCCGTCGCGCTGCTCGCCCTGGCCGTGGCGCTGTTCCTGCAGATCGGTGTGAACTACAGCAACGACTACTCCGACGGGGTCCGCGGCACCGACGAGTACCGCGTCGGCCCGGCACGACTCACCGGAGCCGGTCTGGCCAAGCCCCGGACCGTGCTCACCGTCGCCCTGACGTTCTTCGGCCTGGCCGCGGTCGCCGGCCTGGTCATCGTGCTGCTCACCCAGCTGTGGTGGTTGCTGCTCGTGGGGGCAGCCGCCATCGTCGCCGCCTGGTTCTACACGGGTGGCAAGAAGCCGTACGGGTACAACGCCCTCGGCGAGGTCTTCGTCTTCGTCTTCTTCGGGCTGGTCGCTGTGCTCGGCACCCAGTTCGTGCAGATCCGCGAGGTCACGGTCAGCGGCTGGGCAGCCGCGGTGGCCGCCGGCTTCTTCGCCTGCGCGGTCCTGATGGTGAACAACATCCGCGACATCGACGAGGACCAGCTGGCGGGCAAGCGCACGCTCGCCGTGGTCGTCGGCCGTCCGGTGGCCCGCGTCCTGTACGGCCTGTTCCTGATGCTGCCGTACGTCGTGCTGCTCTGGTTCGTGCTGCTGTACTTCCGCACGGGCTTCACGTACTTCTCGCTGCTGCTTGCCCTGCCGGCGCTGGCGATCGGGGTGTCGTCACGGAAGCCCCGCGAGCTCATCACGGCCCTGCAGCTGTCGTCGTTCGCCTCGCTCGCCTTCGGCGTGGTGCTCGGGATCACCCTCGCCGTCCAGCCGTAGCCGTCCGGCTGCTCGACCGGGCGGCCCCGCCCCACGCTCGGAGTCAGTCGGCGTCGGTGTCCCGGCGCGCCTCGTGCCGGTCGGCGTCGGACACCGGACGGACGGTCGGGGTGGCCGCGGCGTCGGAGTCGGCGGCGTCGACGAAGTCGTCCTCGAAGTCCGAGTCGGCGTCACGCTCCGGGGTACCGCGGCGGTTCGCCAGGCTCAGGGCCACCTGCGTGCGCAGTCCGGACAGGGCGATGTACGAGATGAGCAGGCCCACCAGGGCGGCCACGATCGTCGCCCAGTACCACGGCATCGGCGTCAGGAGCAGGAGGAGCACGAGCGCCACCACGAAGATGCCGAGCCGAGCCAGGGTGTACAGGAGCCACGCTTTCACACGGTGAGTCTACGGAGCGCCGACCGGCAGGGGCATCACAGGGTCGCGACCTAGACTTCACCACATGGTCCGCTTGTGGTTGATCGTCGCCGTGGCCGCCGTCGCCTTCACGGTGTACGCGGCCATCGACTGCGGCACGATGCCGCGTCAGCGCGTCCGTTCCCTGCGTCGCGGCGTGTGGCTGCTGCTCGTCATCATCCTGCCCGTCCTCGGTGGCGTGCTCTGGTTCCTGCTGGGCCGCACCCCGGCGGCCGATCCCGGTGCGTCGGCCCGCTACCGTGGACCCGAAGACGACCCGGACTTCCTCGGCACCACGCCGGAGCCGGGCACCACCCTCACGGACAAGGACCAGGACGACGCGACCCTCCGAGACCTCGAAGACCAGTTCCGCGAGCGCGACGACGACGGCCGCACCGATCGCTGACGGCCCCGCGGGTTCGGGCAGCCCGGCGACGGACACCGCGCTCGCCCTCCTGCAGGAACTCGTCCGTGCCGGCGTCACCGACGTCGTGGTGAGCCCCGGTTCGCGTTCCCAGGCACTCGCCCTCGCGGCAGTCGCCCTCGAGCGCGCCGGCGGGTTGACCGTGCACGTGCGGTTGGACGAACGGACCGCCGGGTTCTTCGCACTCGGGCTCGCCGTCGAGACGCACCGACCCGCAGCGGTGGTGACGACGTCGGGCACCGCGGTGGCCAACCTGCACCCCGCCGTGCTCGAGGCGCACCACTCCGGCGTGCCGATGATCGTGCTGAGCGCCGACCGTCCCGACGAACTGCGCGGCATCGGCAGCAACCAGACCACCGTCCAGCCGGGGATCTTCGGCCAGGCCGTCGCCTTCGTCCGCGACGTCGAGGCCCCGTCGGCGCACGGCGTCGACGGCTCGGTCCGCGACACCCTGCGCACCCTCGCCCGCCAGGCGGTCGCCGCCGCAGCCGGGCACACCGGACAGCCCGGTCCCGCGCAGCTCAACGTCGCGTTCCGCGAGCCGCTGTCGGCCGGACTCGCCCCGGAGCACGTCAGCCCCGTGCCCGAGGACGAGGTCGACCTGGCGTTCGCGACCCGCCGGGCGCACACGGGTCTGCCGGTCGCCGAACTCACCCCGGACGACGAACCGGGCACCGTCGTCATCGCCGGGCACGACGCCGGCGAGGACGCCGAGCGGATCGCCTGGGAACTCGGGGCGCCGCTCCTCGCCGAGGTCTCGAGCGGCGCGCGCTTCGGCCGCAACCTGGTCGTGGCCTACCGCGAACTCCTGCGCGACGCCGACCACGGCGGCGCCGTCCGCCGCGCCGTCGTGCTCGGCCACCCGACCCTCAGCAGAGAGGTCCCCGCGCTCCTGCAGCGCGACGGGGTCGAGACGATCGTCGTCCGCGGACCGGCGGTCGACCCCTTCGACCCGGCCCGTGCCTCCCGACCGGACGCCGTGACCACCTTCGTGTCCGACGTCCGCGTGACGGGCCGCACCCGGCCGGAGCACCGTGCGTGGGTCGGCCGCTGGGTCGGTGCCAGCCGACGGATCCTGGGGGACGGCGATGCCGGCCCGGACCTCGACGCCAAGCGCTCCGCCGACCGCGCCGAGCGGAACAAGTTCCTGCGTGACGAGGTCGCGCTCCGTCGCCGACCCGTCGACCGGGCCATGCTCGCCGAGGCCGTCTGGGGGGTGACCTGGCCGCACGACCGGCTGGTCCTCGGGGCGTCGCAGCTCATCCGTGAAGCCGACGCCCGGGTGCTCGGCAAGAAGATCCGGGTGCACGCGAACCGCGGGCTCGCGGGTATCGACGGCACCGTCTCGACCGCACTCGGCATCGCCGCGGCGCTCGAGCAGTCCTCGGCCTCAGTGGGCACCACACGCGTGCTCCTCGGCGACCTGACCCTGCTGCACGACCTCGGAGCGTTCGTCACCGGCACCGAGGAACGCACCCACCGGGTGCAGGTCGTCGTCGGCAACGACCACGGCGGCGCGATCTTCCGCGGGCTCGAGGTGGCGAAGACCACGCCCGACGCCGACATGCGGCGGATGATGTCGACCCCGCAGCACGTCGACGTCGAACGGGTCGTCACGGGCCTCGGGTGGGAGTACCGCCGGGCGGCGACGTGGGGTGACCTGGAGCGGGTGCTCACCGACCCAGCCGAGCGGGTCGTGATCGAGGTCCCGCTGGCCGACTGACCACCCAGCGGCTGTCGGCGACCGCGAGGGTCGCGCGACCGCGTGGGTCCCGCGACCGCGCGGATCGCGCGACCGCTTGGATCGCGCGCCTGCCTCAGGCCAGGGCGTCGGCGATGGGCCGGAACTTCAGGGCCGTCTCGGCGACCTCGCGCGCCGGCTCCGAACCGGCCACGATCCCGGCCCCCGCCCAGGCCCGCACGGTGCCGTCGTCGTCGATCCGCGCGCTGCGGAGCGCGAGCATCCACTCGCCGTCGCCCGTCGCGCTCATCCAGCCGACCGGCCCGGCGTAGCGGCCCCGGTCGACGCCCTCGAGCTCGGCGACGAGCCGCACGGCCACGTCCGTCGGGGTCCCGGCGACCGCGGCCGTCGGGTGCAGGGCGTCGGCGACGTCCAGCGACGTGGTGTCGGGCGGCAGCGTGGCCTGCACGTCGGTCGCCAGGTGCCACAGGTTCGGCAGCTGCAGCCGGAACGGTTCGGCGTCGGCGCGCAGGTCCGTCGCGAGCGGGGCGAGGGCCGCGAGCAGGCTGTCGATCGCGAAGGTGTGCTCCTCGACGTCCTTGGCGCTGCTGGCCAGGGCCTCGGCGGCGGCCCGGTCGGACACCTCGTCGGTGCCCCGGGCGGCGCTGCCGGCGAGCACCCGTGCGGTCAACCGCGTGCCGTCGGTGCGGGCGAGGGTCTCGGGGGTGGCGCCGACCAGTCCGTCCACCGCGAAGGTCACGCACTGCGGGTAGGCGGTCGCGAGGTCGAGCAGGACCGCCCGTCGATCGGCTCCCGGCGGCAGCGTCCCGACGAGGTCGCGGGCGAGCACCACCTTGCGGGCATCCCCGGCCACGATGCGCCGGACCGCCTCGGTCACGTTGGCGGCGTAGGTGTCCTCGTCGATGTGCCCGGGACGCAGCGCCACGGAGACGTGCGGCCCGACGTGGGGGACCGGGACCGAGGTCCGGGTGAAGGTCAGGGGCTCCGCGCCGAGCGTGGTGTCGATCGCGGTCAGCCAGGCCTTGCCTCGCCGCCGACCGAGGACCACCCGGGGCACGATGAGCACGCTCTCGTCGGCGGAGTCGTCGGCGAAGGCGAACGACCCGAACGCGACGAGCCCCGAACCGCGCAGCTGCACCGGGTCGTCGACGACGGCGGTCTCGACGATGCTGCGCCAGAGGGCCGCGGCGTCCCGCATCCGGTCGGGGCCGGTGAACGTGAACCGGAGCGCCTCACCGATGCCGACGATGCCGTCGCCGTTCCGGACGAAGGCGAGGGGTCGGTCGCGGAGCGTGTGGCGGAGGACGGCGCCCGGGTCGTCGAGGATCCGGGTCGAGACCGTCAGCGGGGGCGCCGCCGTGGTGGTTCGGGTCACGGCTCCGATGCTACGCGCCGATCCCGCACCGCCCGGGTGGCTGCGAGTCCGGTGAACGCTCGGTCGGGACCTCTAGGATTGATCGTGTGAGCAGAGCGGACCTGAACAAGCGCCCGGACGAGGTGGCGGCGATGTTCGACGACGTCGCGGCCAAGTACGACCTCACGAACGACATCCTGTCGGCGGGCAACGCCCCGCTGTGGCGTGTCGCCACCGTCCGCGCGGTCGACCCCCAGCCCGGCGAGAAGGTCCTCGACATCGCCGCGGGCACGGGCACCAGCGCGGCGGCCTTCGCCAAGAAGGGCGCCGAGGTCACCGCGCTCGACCTGTCCGCGGGCATGATCGCCGTCGGCCGTGAGCGTCACCCCGAGATCACCTTCGTCGAGGGCGACGCCGAGCAGCTGCCCTTCGACGACGACACGTTCGACGCCGTCACGATCTCGTTCGGACTGCGCAACGTCAACGACCCGAAGCAGGCGCTCGCCGAGATGCTCCGCGTCCTGAAGCCCGGTGGCCGAGTCGTCATCTGTGAGTTCTCGACGCCGCCGCGTGCGCTGCTGCGCTTCGGCTACGGCACCTACCTGAAGCGCGTGCTCCCGGGCATCGCGCGGCTCTCGAGCAGCAACCCGGCTGCCTACCGGTACCTCGCCGAGTCCATCGACGCGTGGCCCGACCAGCAGGTGCTGACCCAGTGGCTCCGCGGTGTCGGCTTCTCGGTGGTCGCCTACCGCAACCTGACGGCCGGTATCGTCGCACTGCACCGTGGCCGCAAGCCCGTCGCCGACACGGTGCGCGAGTCCGCGGCACGGCGTGCGAAGGCTCGCCGTGACCACCAGAACACCGGCGAGCAGCCGCGCGTCGACCCGGCCGCCGACTGACCGGTCACCACCCCCGAAGACGGAGCAGCACTTGAATCCGAGCGTCCCGGTCGCACGTCGCGCGCCGAGCCTGCGCGCATCGCTGGGCATCGGCGAGCGGTTGTTCGCCACGCCCGCCGACCGACGCTTCATCTCCGCGGTCGACGACGGGCTCGAACTCGTCGAGCAGGGGCTCGAGGACGCCATGCGCTCCACCGACACCCTCGCCGACACCACCAGTCGGTACCTGCTGTCCGCCGGTGGCAAGCGCATCCGTCCGACCCTGACGCTCCTCATCGCCCAGCTCGGTGACGGCGTGACCGACGCCGTGGTCAAGGCCGCGGTGAGCATCGAGACCACGCACCTGGCGTCGCTGTACCACGACGACGTCATGGACGAAGCGCCCGTGCGCCGCGGGGTCCCCGCCGCGCAGATCACCTACGGCAACAACGTGGCGATCCTCACCGGCGACCTGCTCTTCGCCCGCGCCAGCCTGATCACCGCCGACCTCGGCACCGAGGGCATCCGGATGCAGGCCGAGACCTTCCAACGTCTCTGCATGGGGCAGCTGCACGAGACCACGGGGCCGCAGCCGGACGACGACCCGCTCGAGCACTACATCCAGGTGCTCAGCGACAAGACCGGCTCGCTCATCGCCACCGCCGCACGTGCCGGCGTGATGTTCTCCGGTGCCGACCGTGCCTACCTCGATGCCGTCGGTACCTTCGGCGAGAAGGTCGGCGTCGCCTTCCAGCTCGTCGACGACGTCATCGACCTCGCCCCCGCGACGGACAAGACGGGCAAGATCGCCGGCAACGACCTGCGTGCCGGCGTCGACACCCTGCCGGTCCTGCAGCTGCGCCGGATGGCCGCGACCGACCCGTCCGCGCAGCACCTGGTCGAGCGCATCGAGCGCGACGTCAACGGTGCGCCGGACGACGTGGTCGACTCGGCGCCGTACCAGTCCGCCGTCGCCGCGCTCCGCGAGCACGAGGCCACCGCGGCGACCCGAGCCGTCGCCGTCGCCTGGGCCCGCGAAGCCGTCGCCGCCCTCGCCCCGCTCCCCGACGGCACCGTGAAACGGGCACTCACCCGCTTCGCGGACTCCGTCGTCGACCGAAGCCGCTGAACACCCCTCCCGACGGCGCACCCACTGCGGCCCGGTCGGGAGGTCCCCCGGGAACCCCCACCCGAACGAACTGGAGACGATCAGTGCCCACCCTCCGACTCGCCATCGTCGGCGCCGGCCCGGCCGGCATCTACGCCGCGGACATCCTGCTGCGCGAGGCCCACGGCTACGACGTGTCGATCGACCTGTTCGAGCAGCTCCCCGCGCCCTACGGTCTGGTCCGGTACGGCGTCGCCCCCGACCACCCGCGCATCAAGGGCATCATCAACGCCCTGCGTGACGTCCTCGACCGCGGGGTCGTCCGGCTGTTCGGCAACGTCCGCTACGGCGAGGACATCACCCTCGAGGACCTCAAGAAGCACTACAACGCGGTGGTGTTCTCGACCGGCGCGATCAAGGACGCCGACCTCGACATCCCCGGTGTCGACCTCGACGGCTCGTACGGCGCCGCCGAGTTCGTGAGCTGGTTCGACGGCCACCCCGACGTCCCGCGCACCTGGCCGCTGAACGCCGAGAGCGTCGCGGTCATCGGCGTCGGCAACGTCGCCCTCGACGTCTCCCGCATCCTGGCGAAGCACGCCGACGACCTGCTGCCGACCGAGATCCCCGCGAACGTCTACGAGGGCCTCAAGGCATCGCCCGTCACGGACGTGCACGTCTTCGGCCGCCGCGGCCCGGCACAGGTGAAGTTCACGCCGCTCGAGCTCCGCGAGCTCGGCGAGGTCCGTGACGTCGACATGGTGGTCTACGACGAGGACTTCGACCACGACGAGGCGTCGAAGACCGCGATCGCGACGAACAAGCAGGTCATGGTGATCAACCGTGTCCTCGAGCAGTGGCGTACGCGCGAGGTCGGCCAGGCCAGCCGCCGGCTCCACCTGCACTTCTACGCGAAGCCGATCGAGTTCGTCGGCGACGAGCAGGGCAAGCTGACCGCCATCCGCTACGAGCGCACCCGTCCGAACGGCGAGGGCGGCGTGGAGGGCACCGGCGAGATCCGCGAGATCCCGATCCAGGCCGCCTACCGCGCGGTCGGGTACTTCGGTTCCCCGCTGCCCGGTGTGCCGTTCGACGAGCGCCACGGTGTCATCCCGAACCACGAGGGCCAGGTCCTCGACGACGACAACCAGCAGATCCCCGGGGTGTACGCCACCGGCTGGATCAAGCGCGGTCCGGTCGGGCTCATCGGGCACACGAAGTCCGACGCGATGGAGACCGTGCAGCACATCGTCAACGACCAGGCGAGCTGGTGGACCCCTGAGGACCCCTCCGACGAGGCGATCCCGGCCCTGCTCCGCGAGCGCGGTGTCGAGTACACCGACCTCGAGGGCTGGCACCACCTCGACACCCACGAGCAGGCGCTCGGTGCGGTCGACGGGCGCGAGCGCATCAAGGTGGTGCCGCGCGACGAGATGATCGAGGTCTCGCTCGGACGCGTCGACACCCCGACGAGCTGACGACCATGACTGACACGCGCCCCGTCCCGTTCACAGCGGTGCGGGGCGCGTCCGCGTCGGGGATGCGGCTGCAGGGCGTCGACGTGGCCCGTGCGGTCGCGCTGCTCGGCATGATGGCCGCACACATCGGCGGCATCGCGGAGCAGCTCGACTGGACCGACCCGGCCACCTGGACCGCCGTCGCCCACGGGCGCCCGTCCACGCTGTTCGCGGTCCTCGCCGGCGTCTCGATCGGTCTGACGAGCGGCCGCACCGACCCGCCCGGCCCGCCCACCATCGGCCGCATCCGTGCACGGCTCGCGATCCGCGCCGTGGTGGTCGTCGTCATCGGGTTCGCCCTGATGGCGCTCGACACCCCCGTGTACGTGATCCTGCCGACCTACGGCGTGCTGTTCCTGCTCGTGGTCCCGGTGCTCCGCGTCCGACCGGCGGCGCTGCTCGGCATCGCCGCGCTCTGCGCGGTGCTGTCGCCGCTCGCCGCGCTGACGATCGCGCCGGCCTACGCGGACGCCGGCATGATCGGCGTCCAGCTCGGCCTGGTCTACCCCGTGGTCACCTTCCTGGCATACGTCCTCGTGGGGCTCGCGGTCGCCCGCAGCGGTCTGGAGGAACGGGGCCGGCAGGTCGCGCTCCTGGTGGCAGGCGCACTGGTCGCCGCCACCGCGTACGTCGCCGGTTCGGTGCTCGCCCCGCTGCCGGACGACGCGGCCCTGGCGTTCCCCGGGGTCCCGTACGCGGGCGAGGACTCGACCCCCGGTCAGGCCCTCGCGCAGCTGTTCCTGTCCCCGCGCGACCACTCGTCGTCGGTCGTCGACGTGGTGGGGACAGCCGGGGTGGCGGTCGCGGTGATCGCCCTCTGCCTGCTCGTGTTCGACGGCCGCGGGCGCGTCGCCGAGCGGATCGCGTTCCCCCTGGCGGCCGTGGGGTCGATGCCGCTGACGGTGTACTCGGGGCACCTCGTGGTCATCGCGATGCTGCCGACGTACCCCGAGTCGGCCGAGGCCTGGGGCTGGTTCGCCCTCGGCTCGGTGGTCTTCGCGATGCTGTGGCGGCGGTTCCTCGGCCGCGGCCCGCTCGAGCGGGTGGTGGGGGCCCTGGCGTCCCTCGTCCCGATGCGCTGAGCGCACCTGGCGGACCCGCACCGGCCGCGGAACGCTCACCGCACGGTGCAGGGTTCTCCGTTCGCCGCGGGCTTGCTCGCCGGGTGCCCCGCTGTCGCGACGCACGGTGCGGCCGAGGTCGCACCGGGTGGAGGACGACGCACCGTGCGCGACGGAGGCGACCCGGGCCTCCCGTCCGCACCGTGCGTGTTTGGTTGTGCGACGCGTGGCGCACGGCATCCTGAACCGGCTCGGAACGCTCACCGCACGGTGCAGGGTTGTCCGTTCGCCGCGGGCTTGCTCGCCGGGTGCCCCGCTGTCGCGACGCACGGTGCGGCCAAGGTCGCACCGGGTGGAGGACGACGCACGGTGCGACGGCGCACGGTGCGACGGCGCGACGACGCACGCTGCGACGGGCCTCCAGACGGCTACTGCAGCGCCGCCGTCAGCCGCGCGACGTTGTCGAGCACCTTGGAACGTCGCGGACGGTCGACCCACGCGTCGAGCGTGAGCTCGAAGCTGTGCTCCTTGTAGGAGTCCTGCACCTCGCGCAGGGCGTCGACGAAGCGGTGACCGCGCACCATCACGGAGACCTCGAGGTTCAGGCTGAACGAGCGCATGTCCATGTTGCTCGACCCGATCACCGACACCTCGTCGTCGATCGTGAAGTGCTTGGCGTGCAGGATCGTCGGCGCGCGGTACAGCCAGATCCGCACGCCGGCCCGCAGGAGTTCCTCGTAGTAGGAGCGCTGCGCGTGCCAGGTCATGGCGTGGTCGCCCATCTCGCCGACGAACAGCTCGACGTCGACCCCGCGCTGGGCGGTCGTGGTGATGGCGTAGAGCATCGAGTCGTCCGGCACGAAGTACGGCGACGTGATCGACACCTTCTGCTGCGCCGAGTAGAGCAGCGCGTTGAACAGGCGCAGGTTGTTCTCGCCGTCGAAGCCCGGGCCCGACGGCACCACCTGACAGTCGAGCGCATCGCCGCGGTCGGCCCGCTGGACGGGGTCGCTCTCACGCAGCAGCAGCTCGTCGGTCTCGCTGTACCAGTCGGTGACGAACAGGGCGTTGAGCCCGGCGACGACCGGTCCCTCGAACCGGGCGAACAGGTCCTTGTAGACCATGCCCTTCTCGATGTGGGACTTGATGTCGTACGACGCGTCGATCAGGTTCTGCGAGCCGGTGAACGCGACCGAGCCGTCGATCACCATGATCTTCCGGTGGTTGCGGAGGTCGGGGCGCTGGAACTTGCCCTGCAGTGGCAGGAGGGGCAGCATCAGGTGCCACTCGATGCCCGCCTGGTCCATGAACGCCAGGGTGTCCTTGTAGCCCGGGTAGCCGCGGCTGGCCCAGTGGTCGAGCAGGAACCGCACGGTGACGCCACGTGCCTGCGCCCGCGCGAGCGCCTCGAAGAACGGGCGCGTGGTGTCGTCGAGCGTCGCGATGTAGAACTCGACGTGCACGAACCGGCGGGACTGGTCGATCGCCCGGGTCATCTCGGCGATGGACTCCTCGGAGTCGGGGTAGAGCTCCGCGGAGTTGCCACCGACCAACGGCATCGCACCGAGTTCGCGGTTCAGCCGCGTGACGCTCTCGAGCCACGCGGGCCACGGGTGGTCACGGCGGACCCGCTCGATGCCCTCGGTCTGCTCGAGGATGTACGCGTTGATCTCGGTCTGCTTCTCGCGACGGGCGCGGGGGAGCTTCGTCGACCCGATGACCAGGAAGACGATGAAGCCGATGTAGGGGATGAGGAAGATCGCGAGCAGCCACGCCGTCGCGGTCTGCGGCTTCCGGTTGATCGGGACGTAGATGATCGAGAAGACGCGGATCGCCAGGTCCAGCAGGACGAGCAGGACGGTGATGACGACGCTGAGCCAGTGCTCCACGGGGTGCCGGTGTCGGGTGTCGTTCGCAGGGGCCGCTGGTCAGCGGAAGTTGATGAACTGCAACGGGACGTCGAACTCTTCACCCTTGAGGAGCTGGATCGTGTTCTGCAGGTCGTCACGGCTCTTCGACGAGACCCGGAGCTCGTCGCCCTGGATCTGGCTCTTCACCGTCTTCGGGGCGTTGGCCCGCAGGAACGCGCCGATCTTCTTCGCCACGTCCTGCTCGATGCCGTTCTTGAACTTCACCTCGATGCGGTACTCCTTGCCCGAGGGGTACGGGTCGCCGGCGTCGAGGCTCTTCAGGCTGATGTTCCGCTTGATCGCCTTGCTCTGCAGGACGTCGAGCACGGCCTTGGCGCGCTCTTCCGAGTTCGCCTTGATGAGGACGTCCTCGCCGCTGAACGCGACCGAGGCGTCGGCGCCCTTGAAGTCGTACCGCTGCTCGATCTCCTTGGCCGCCTGGTTGAGGGCGTTCTCCGCCTCCATCTTGTCGACCTTGCTGACCACGTCGAAGGAACTGTCTGCCATGCGGAACAGCCTAACGGCGGTGGGCCCACGTCGCCGGTTCCCGGGCGACGCGCCAGCGGCGTCCGGGCCGTGCCGATGGGGAGGGAGGCCCGGTTCCGGTCGCGCGGATCGGCTCGCGATGGTCACGACCACCGTCAGCCATCCGCTATGCTTTTGTGCGCGCCTTCGGTTGGTGATCACACCGGCTGGGTGCGCATGGCAAGTTACCCAAGCGGCCAAAGGGATCTGACTGTAAATCAGCCGGCGTAGCCTTCGGGGGTTCGAATCCCTCACTTGCCACCATCTGATCGGCCCCGTCCACTGCGGACGGGGCCGATGGTGTTTCCGCGAGGATGGGTGCATGGCATCCGACCTCACCCCGTCCCAGTTCGCCGACCTCGCCGAGTCGATCGCCCGTGACGCAGCGGCGCTGGCCGCACGCCGCCGCGCCGAGGGGGTCGAGGTCGCGGACCGGAAGTCGAGCATCGTCGACGTGGTCACGGCCGCCGACCGTGAGGTCGAGGCACTCATCCGCGCCCGCATCGCCGAGGCCCGACCGGACGACGCCTTCCACGGTGAGGAGTCCGGGTCGGCATCGGGCGCCTCGGGCATCACCTGGGTGGTGGACCCGATCGACGGCACGGTCAACTACCTGTACGGCAGCGCCGAGTACGGCGTGAGCATCGGCGTCGTGCGCGGAGCACCCGACCCGATGACCTGGGAGCCGATCGCGGGCGTCGTCGTGGCGCCGGCGACGGGCACCGTCTTCCGCGCGGCGGTCGGCCAGGGAGCGACCCGTGACGGGGAACCGTTGTCCGTCGCCGCGCCCGGTTCGCTCGCCGAGACGCTCGTCGCCACCGGGTTCGGGTACACGGCCGACCGTCGCCGCGAGCAGGTCGCGGTGCTCGCCGGACTCATCGGCGAGGTGCGGGACATCCGCCGTGGGGGAGCGGCGTCGCTCGACTGCTGCGCCGTCGGGGCGGGCGTGGTGGACGCGTACTACGAGCGCGGGATCAACCCGTGGGACATGGCGGGCGGGGCCCTCGTCGCGCAGGAGGCCGGCGCGGTGATCCGCATCTGGGAGGCCGGCGGGATCCGCTCCTTCCTGTTCGCGAGCCCCGCCGTCGCCGACGAACTCGAGGCCCTGGTGCGTGGACTCGAGGCCGGTGCACTCGGAGCCGTGCGGGCCTGAGGACGCGCCGATCTCCAGGTCTGGGGGTGCCGGGAGGACATGACCACGACTGGCGACCTGCGACGTCTCCTGCTAGCGTGCTCAGGTCCCGTTACCTGCTCGTTACCAACGAGTGAGCCCTTCTCCGATCAGGATCGCCACCGCACGCATGCCCCGTACTCCTCTGTCGTCCGCTCCCACCGACGGTTCCGTCGACGCCGCCACCCCGGTCGTCCACCAGACCCGACGCGCTCGGATCGAGGCGGAACGAGCAGCGGCGAAGGGCTCGAGCGTGGTGCAGGAGGCGCAGGACTCGACGGGGCCGAGCTTCGACGAAGTGATCGGTGCGGCCACGCCGGGAACCCCCGCGGCCCCCGTGTCGCCGATCGACCTCGCACCGGCGTCGCCCGTGCACCCGGCCTCACGGATCGTGACGCCGCCGGCCCCCACCTCGCCCGTCGTGCACGCGCGGCCGGCCGCTCCCGCTGCCTCGGTGTCGCAGCCGCGTCGGGTCGCCGGGCAGGTCCCCGCGTCGCGTCGTCGCACCAGCCGTCCGGCGCCGAAGACCCCGGTCGACCGCGCGACCCGCCACATCCGTTCCAGCACCCCCGTCAGCGCACCGGCCCCGAAGCGTGGTGCGTCGTTCCGCCGGTCGGCCTCCCGTGTGACCGCGGTCGGTGCCCTGCTCTTCGCGGCCGGCCTGGTCGTCTCGACCTCGCTGCCGGCCCAGGCGCTCTGGGTGCCCGAGTCCGGCTCGACCGCGGCCCGTGCCAGCTCTGGTGCCACCCAGACGATGCAGGTCGGTGCCGCTGCTGACGGGTCGACCGCTCGCGACCAGTTCACGGTCTCGGACGCCACGCAGTACGCGAACGTCGACTCCTCCAGCTTCACGAACGACCCGACCGGCACGATCCAGTGGCCGTTCCTGACCGGTGTCCCGATCACCTCGGGCTTCGGCGGACGCCAGGTCGCCGGGTGCTCGTTCTGCTCGACGAACCACATGGGCGTCGACTTCGCCCCGGGCGAGGGCACCCCGATCGGCGTCATCGCCGCCGGCACCGTCATCAAGGTGCAGGCGAACGACGGCGGCTTCGGCAACGACGTCTGGGTCGAGCACGACGTCGACGGCAAGCAGTTCGTCAGCGTCTACGGCCACATGGAGGACAACTCCTTCAAGGTGGTCACCGGCCAGCACGTCGAGGTCGGCGACATCCTCGGTCTCGTCGGCAGCACGGGCAACTCCACGGGCCCGCACCTGCACCTCGAGGTCCACGTCGACGGAGTCCCGGTGGACCCGCTGGCGTGGCTCAAGGCCAACGCGAACTAGCGGCCCACGACGCGGCACGCCCGGGCGTCTCGTCCGGTTCCGGAGCAGCGTCGGAGGTCTGCTATCCTCGTGTGGTGCCGTTCGCGGCACATCGCCCCGATAGCTCAGTGGTAGAGCACCTCCATGGTAAGGAGGGGGTCGTCAGTTCAATCCTGACTCGGGGCTCCGACCCGGTGCGCGTGTCGCTCCGGATCTCTGGCGGGGTAGCTCAGTTGGTTAGAGCACACGACTCATAATCGTGGGGTCGCGGGTTCAAGTCCCGCCCTCGCTACACGCAAGGCCCTCTCGTCCAGGATCCCCTGGGTCAGGGGGCCTTCTCTGTTGCCGGCCCCACTTCGATTGCCGGGGCTCACCCGTCGCGCGTTCAGTCCGCCGCCGGCACGTCGGCCGTGACGTTCTCCTGCGGGGCGAACTGGGTGCGGTGCAGCTCCTCGTACCGGCCACCCGCGGCCAGCAGTTCGTCGTGCGTGCCCCGCTCCACGATCGAGCCGTCCTCGACGACGAGGATCACGTCTGCGCTGCGGATCGTCGAGAGCCGGTGCGCGATCACCATCGCCGTCCGTCCCTCGAGCGCCTCGCCGAGCGCTGCCTGCACCGCTGCCTCGGACGTCGAGTCGAGCGCCGCCGTCGCCTCGTCGAGGATGACGACGCGCGGCTGGGCGAGCAGGAGCCGGGCGATCGTCATGCGCTGGCGCTCGCCCCCGGAGAGCCGGTAGCCGCGTTCACCCACCATGGTGTCCAGCTGGTCGGGGAGGGACCGGATGAGCGGCTCGAGCCGTGCGCGGCGGACCGCGTCCCACACCTCGTCGTCGGACGCCTCGGGCCGGGCGAACCGCAGGTTGGAGCGGATGGTCTCGTGGAACAGGTGGCCGTCCTGCGTCACCATGCCGAGGGTGTGCCGCATCGAGGCGAAGGTGACGTCGCGGACGTCCGTCCCGGCCAGGCGCACGGCGCCGCTGTCGACGTCGTACAGGCGCGAGAGCAGCTGCGCGACCGTGGACTTGCCGGCCCCGGACGAGCCGACCAGGGCGACGGTCTGCCCCGGTTCGATCCGGAACGACAGACCGTGCAGCACCTCCTCGCCGCCGCGGGTGTCGAGCGTCGCGACCTCCTCGAGCGAGGCGAGCGACACCTTGTCGGCGGACGGGTACGCGAACCGGACGTCGTCGAACTCGACGGAGACCGGGCCGTCGGGGATGGTGACCGCGTCGGGCTGCTCCTGGATGAGTGGTTCGAGGTCGAGCACCTCGAAGACGCGCTCGAAGCTGACCACGGCGCTCATGATCTCGACCCGGGCGTTCGCCAGGCTCGTCAGCGGGGCGTACAGCCGGGTGAGCAGGAGCGCCAGGGTGACGACCTCGCCGGTGTCCAGCCGGCCGGCGAGCGCGAGGAAGCCGCCGAGCCCGTAGACGAGCGCCAGGGCGAGCGCGGAGACGAGCATGAGCGCGGTGAAGAAGACGAACTGCAGCATCGCGGTCCGGACCCCGATGTCGCGGACCCGGGCAGCGCGGACACGGAACTCCTCGGCTTCCTCGTCGGGTCGGCCGAACAGCTTGACGAGGGTGGCGCCGGGAGCCGAGAAGCGCTCGGTCATCTGGGTGCTCATCGCGGAGTTGTGGTCGGCGGCCTCGCGGCGCAGGGCGGCGAGACGGCTCCCCATCCGGCGCGCGGGGACCAGGAAGACCGGGAGCATGACGACGGCGAGGACCGTCACGAGCCACGAGGTGCTGAGCATGACGATCAGGGTGAGGACCAGCGCCACGAGGTTCGTGACCACGCCGGACAGCGTGCCGCTGAAGGCCTGCTGGGCGCCGATCACGTCGTTGTTGAGGCGGCTCACGAGCGCACCGGTCCGGGTGCGGGTGAAGAACGCGATGGGCATCTTCTGCACGTGGTCGAAGACGGCGGTGCGGAGATCCAGGATCACGCCCTCGCCGATCCGCGCCGAGTACCACCGCGTCGTCAGCGACACGGCGGCGTCGGCCACGGCCACCAGGGCGATGACCACGGCCAGCCGGACGATCGTCGCGACCTCACCGCGGGCGACGATGACGTCGACCACCTGCCCGGCGAGGACCGGCGTCGCGACCGCGAGGAAGGCGCCGACGACGGACAGGCCGATGAAGACCAGCAGCTTCGCCCGGTACGGCACCGCGAACGTCAGGATCCGCCGGACGGACGCGCGGGAGAACCCGTGCTTGCCGCCCTGCGCGGACGAGATCTTGTACAGCGAGCTCCAGGCTGCGCTCTCCATGCTCATGGCGGTTCCTTTCCGGGCCCCGGGCCCAACCTAGATGGCTGGCCGGGTCCCCGGTGACCGCTCCCGTGGCGGTGCGCCGCGCGGCCACCCGCCGGAGGCCGTCCGGCCGCCCTACTGCGTGCGGTGGGAGCCGGTGTCCGTCCGCGTCGCGAGCACCCCGGCCGCACGGAACGCGTCCTCGACCGCGGCGGTGACCTGCTGCCAGGCGGCCCGTCGCCGGTTCGCTCCGATGCTGCCGCCCGACACGGCCGTGCCGTGCCCGGCCCGGCGCAGGGTGATCGTGGTGGTGGCACCGTCCACGACGGTCGACAGCTCGTACCGGCGGTACTCCCGGGCCGGCTGGACGAGCGCGCCGAGCAGGATCGTGAGCGTCCGGCTGCCCGCCGTCGCGGTCATCGTGCCACCCGTCGACTCGACGTGGTGGCCCGTGCGGCGCAGCGCGGCGGCCGCGACCTCCATGGCGGTGCACCGGTCTCCCGTGTGCACGGCGAACTCCGTCGTGGTGTCCATCGGCCCTCCCCGTCCCGAACGAACCCGTGCCGCACGGCACGCCCCGATTCCCCCGAATCGGTCTCAGACAGTCTAGCTGAAGCGTTCTCATCGATCACCGGCCCCCGGACGGGCCTCGGTAGACTGCCGTGGTGTCAGTGAACCCCGAGCTCGTCGGCAGGACGTTCCCGCCGGCCCAGCCCTACCTGGTCGGCCGCGAGAAGGTGCGCGAGTTCTCGCGTGCGGTCTTCGCGACCAACCCCGTCCACCACGATCCGGACGCCGCACGTGCCGCCGGGTACGCCGACGTGGTCGCACCCCCGACGTTCGCCGTGGTCGTGCAGGAGGCCACGCTCGCGCAGCTCCTGAACGAGCCCGACGCCGGCATCGACTTCTCCCGCGTCGTCCACGGCGAGCAGTCCTTCACCTACGACCGGCCGATCGTCGCCGGTGACGAGCTCACCGCGACCCTGACGGTCACCAGCGTGAAGACCCTCGGCGGCAACGCGATGGTCACCGCCCAGAGCACCATGAACGACGCCGAGGGGGAGCACGTCGTCACGGCGACCTCCACCCTCGTGGTCCGAGGAGACGACGCATGACCGCCGCACCCGCCACCGCGCTCGAGGTCGGCACCGTCGTCGCCGAGCGCGACGTGCACATCACGCGCGACTCGCTCGTCCGGTACGCCGGCGCCTCGGGCGACTTCAACCCGATCCACTACCGCGACGACGTCGCCGCCTCGGTCGGCCTGCCCGGTGTGCTCGCCCACGGCATGCTCACGATGGGCATCGCCGTGCAGCCGGTCGCCGAGTGGCTCGGCGACAGCGGCTGGGTCGCGGGCTACGGCGTCCGCTTCACGCGCCCCGTCGTCGTCGACCCGGAGCAGGGTGCCACCGTCGGCATCGTCGCGAAGGTCGGCACCGTCGACGAGGACGGCCGGCCGAAGCGCATCGACCTCACCGTGACCGCCGCCGGGCAGACCGTGCTCGGCAAGGCGCAGGTCACGGTGGTGTTCCGCTGACCGTGTCCGAGCCGGTGCTGGCCGACCTGACGACGCTCCGCGTCGGCGGCGCCGCCACCCGGCTGCTCACGGCCACGACGACCGACGAGCTCGTCGCCCACGCGCTCGACGCCTTCGACGACCACGAGTGGCTCGTCCTCGGCGGCGGCAGCAACCTGCTGGTCGCCGACCAGGGCTTCGACGGCACCGTCGTGCTGGTCCGGACGACGGGCGTCGACGCCGACCGCGACGCCGACGGCGTCACCGTCCGCGTCGCCGCGGGGGAACCGTGGGACCCGTTCGTCGCCACGACCGTCGCGAACGGCTGGACCGGCCTGGAGGCCCTCAGCGGCATCCCGGGCACCGTCGGTGCGTCCCCGGTGCAGAACATCGGCGCCTACGGGGTCGAACTCGCCGACGTGCTCACCCGCGTCGAGTTCCTCGATGCAGCCACGGGGGAGCGCGCGTGGATCCCCGCAGCCGAGCTGGCGCTCGGCTACCGAACGTCGACCCTCAAGCACGGTCGGCGCGGTGTCGTGCTGACGGTCGAGTTCCGGCTCGGGCTCGCGGGGGAGCACGGTGTGCCCGTGCGGTACGCGCAGCTCGCCGGTTCGCTCGGGGTCGAGCTCGGTGCGCTCGTGCCGCCCACGACCGTCCGCGACGAGGTCCTGCGGCTGCGCGGCTCGAAGGGCATGGTGCTCGACGGGGACGACCACGACACCTGGAGCGCCGGGTCGTTCTTCACGAACCCGATCGTCTCGCCGGCGTTCGCCGAGACCCTGCCGACGGATGCGCCCCGGTGGCCCGCGGGCGACGACGTCAAGCTCAGTGCCGCGTGGCTCATCGAGCACGCCGGCGTGCACCGCGGGTACGCGGTGCCGGGCTCCCGCGCTGCGATCTCGTCCAAGCACACCCTCGCGCTCACGAACCGCGGCGGGGCGACGGCGGCGCAGGTGGCCGAGCTCGCACGGTTCGTGCAGGTGACCGTGCTGAACCGCTTCGGTGTCTCGCTCGTCCCGGAACCCGTCGTGGTGGGGGACCTGCTCGGCTGATCGTCCGCGCGACGGGACGGACGAGCACGACGGACCACGGGCCTCCCGGCACGCAGAACGGGCCACCTCGACGAGGTGGCCCGTTCTGTACTCCCGAGGTCTACGCGAAGAACTCCGCCAGCCGGGCGACGCCCTCGGCGATGTCGTCGTCGCCCAGGGCGTACGACAGGCGCAGGTAGCCGGAGGGGCCGAAGGCCTCACCCGGCACGACCGCGACCTCGGCGTGCTCGAGGATCAGGTCTGCCAGCTCGAGCGTGGTCGTCGGGGTGGTGCCGGCCCACTCGCGACCGAGCAGTGCGGTGACGTCCGGGTAGACGTAGAAGGCGCCCTGCGGGGTCGGCGTGCGGAATCCCGGGATCGCGTTGAGGCCGTCGACGATGGCCTTCCGTCGGCGGTCGAAGGCCTCGCGCATGGCGGCGACGGGCTCCTGCGGACCGGTGAGGGCGGCGATCGCGGCGCGCTGCGACACGTTCGAGACGTTCGACGACAGGTGCGACTGCAGGTTCGACGCGGCCTTGACGGCGTCGGCCGGGCCGATGAACCACCCGACGCGCCAGCCGGTCATCGCGTAGGTCTTCGCGACGCCGTTCACCAGGATCGTGGTGTCGGCGAGGGCGGGGACCTCCGTCAGGATGCCGGCGAACCGGACCCCGTCGTAGACCAGGTCCTGGTAGATCTCGTCGCTGATCACCCAGATGCCGTGCTCGAGCGCCCACTCGCCGATCGCCCGGGTCTGCTCGGCGGAGTACACGGCGCCCGTGGGGTTCGACGGCGAGCAGAACAGCAGCGCCTTGGTCGCCGGGGTGCGGGCGGCCTCGAGCTGCTCGACCGTCACCAGGTAGTCCTGGTCGCTGCCGGCGAAGACCTCGACGGGCTCGCCGCCGGCCAACCGGATGGCCTCGGGGTAGGTGGTCCAGTACGGCGCGGGCAGCAGGACCTCGTCACCGGCGTCGACGATGGTCTGGAACGCCTGGTAGACCGCCTGCTTGCCACCGTTCGTGACGATGACCTGCGACGGCTCGACGGTGACGCCGGACACCCGGGCGGTCTTGTCGGCGATGGCCTGCTTGAGTTCGGGCAGGCCGGTCGCGGGCGTGTAGCGGTGGTTCTTCGGGTCCTGCGCGGCAGCGACGGCCGCGTCGACCACGTGCTGCGGGGTCGCGAAGTCCGGCTCACCGGCGGCGAACGAGATCACCGGACGGCCGGCGGCCTTGAGTGCCTTGGCCTTCGCGTCGACCTTGAGCGTCGCGGACTCGGCGATGGCCGCGATGCGGGACGCGATGCGCGGACGATCGACCGGCGCGGTGGCGGGGGTGTCGACGGACACGTGGGCGGTGGACTCGGGGCCTGGGGCTGCGGTGCTCACGGGGCCCAGCCTACCGGCGCGGCACGCCGTGGAAGGGGCCAAGTGGACACCGTGTGACGGACTCCCGTAGACTCGTCCACCGGAACGCGGATCGGTGACGAACCGTGTTGCGAAGGGCGGTGGCTCAATTGGTAGAGCAGCGGTCTCCAAAACCGCAGGTTGCAGGTTCGAGTCCTGTCCGCCCTGCAACTCTGGAAGGGTAGAAGTTGGCGAGCAAAGACATGGAGAC
>Ga0265797_10004658_pt1 | contig 20738 bp, 20 predicted proteins | sample P2T30metagenome_FD_192433 | JGI IMG/M metagenome (GOLD analysis project Ga0265797, IMG submission 192433) | Plant litter microbial communities from East Loma Ridge, Irvine, California - P2 T30 | ecosystem: Environmental > Terrestrial > Plant litter > Unclassified | place: USA: California...
ACTACTATCGTAGATGCAGGAGGACTCGGATACACCTTGTTCTATTCAGCCAACACGGCCAGCGCTTCCACGCACTCATATTACTATGACGTATAACGTACGATAATTGGTAAGTACCTTGGGTTTCCTGAAGTAGCAGTGGTTCTATCATACACCTCACTTAAGTATTTTATTGTTAAAAGCTCGTGTGCGAAATAGTGATGGGACGAAGCGAGAGTTAGGATGGGGAAGATGTGTAGTGTGTATTCGCAAGGTCTATAGAAATATAGCACAATTGAAGCCGCGAAGTCCGGAGATAGTAGTCGTTGTCTTCGTTGTTTCTTCTACCCCTTTGCAGCGAGGTACCGTCGCATCATCTTGCGCGGACTAGCTCGTTCTTCGTGTCCACGCGCTTGTTCCGCTGGCTGTCCGACCTCTAGAAGTTCAGCGTCGGCTTTGCGTTTCTGCGTCTCGGTTGGTAGTTGCGGCGAAGCGTGGTGATTTTGTGTTACTGCAGCAGGTTGCTGAACGCTCGCTTCATCGACATGAGGTCGCATCTCGAGCTCCCGCATCTCGGTGTAATGCTCCATATCCTCCCCGAGCATCCTGCGCAAGACGTCTTGATCGATATCCGCCAAACGAGCCTTGGCTCGTTGTACGAGTTGTACCCATTTGGCGTGATCTTCCTCGTATTGCTGCCATGTCTTAGCCAGCCTCACGCGTCGGTAATTCGGCCCTATGTCTACCACATTTCGCGTGCATTCTCTGAGTGTGGTGAGCTGGCGCTCGACGTGTTTCCAGTCTGCGTTTCCAACTAGAATCTCGACCTCTTCCCCACCTTCTATGCGTGTGCTCACCAGATCTGTACTCGTGCAGAAGGCGTTGATGGCGATGCATGATGGACATTGTATGCCTAGTTTGCAGGCGATTGACTGTCTGACTGGAGAAGGCTTGACTGGCTTGTCTTCTGCGCAGGACTCGATGTACCACTGTAGGGCAGTCTTGTAGAAATCCGTCCATCTGGCTTCTAACTCGGTGCCAAATGTTCGACACTTGACTGTAGCTGTTACGTCGCAGAGGAAAGGCATTACCGCGAGGGTATAGTCGTCAGAGCTACGTTGAAGCCAGTACGACTCGGCTGTCTTCAGTGCTATGGAGCACGCTTCATCCGCAAGACCGATAGTCAAGCAATTTGACACCAGATGTAATGGCGCGTTATATTCCAGCGGACACTTGAAGCGATCGAGTATGCCGGGCAGAAGCTCCTCGTGTATTTGCCGTATGAGTGTTGGAGTCAAAGGCTCGGGCCAGCGTGTGAGGTTGTTGAGCAGAACGATAACGCCGAATGTATCTTCAGTGCTTTGAGCCATTAATGGTAGGATTCTATGCTGGTCAGCCCCTGGAACAATAGCAGGCGCGAGTTCTACTGACTTGTCGCTAAAGTATGCGTTTGCATGCTGGTATGTTGATACATATTGCCTCATCGCACCAAAATTTGCTGGAGCTAGTACTTGTCGAGTAGTGAGCAATTCCTCTAAGCTCGACACGAACCATTTACCAAGGTCCGTGGCGCGTTGTTGTTGTATTGCCTTTGCGAATGAGACCCTCTTACAGTACCCGTTCCTTTGTACCATGAAGAAGGGACTTTCGGGCCTTTGATAGTCGTCCGCACTACCAATCACGTTTGAATTGGATGCGTTTTCGTTTTCAATCTCGATCGGCCGAGAAGAGGCCTCATAGGGCTTTTTGTTGGGCAATTCCATGTATGCTTTTCCCTTGAAGATCGTCTTGAGAGCGTGGAAGCGCGTGCTCAGGGTAGTTGTATATCTTGCGGCATGTTGCAGACTGGATTGGTAAACACAAGCAACGACCAAGGTGTCTGAGTCGCGACTTACTCTTCCTTGATGAGGTCGAATGGAAATGATGGGCAGAGCTCGAGAAGCCTAGACAGGACGCTCATAGGCGCACCCCGTAGGCATCGTAGCGCTTTCATGAGCAAGAAGTCGATCTTCATGTCATGGCATGCTATGATAGCCGGTACCAGCCTCTTACCATCACCGGCATATTCAAGCATTCTGTCGTCGTCATTCCAGCGATGTACGTTCCGGAGTCCAGCGCGGAGCCGCGTCTCTTCGGCATCGATGATCTTCGCCAAAGCAGCTTCGAGAATCAGCTTGTTCTCTTTCCTTGAGTATTTTGCTTTGAGATAGTCCAGGAGGTCGGCAACGGCGCATCGGTCATCATCGAGAAGGTGTAGCACGAATTCGTACATATCCGGAACGATGACAAGCATGGGACTGCTACACGGCTGGTCGCGGGGACAATCACACTGAGCAGTGTTTTGTATCATGTCATTCGGCCTGAAGTTCAGTGCCCCTTCTGGCAAACTTTTACAGACAACATCCCGGGAGTTGATAAGTTTGTGGACTACCTTCTTGGTAGTAGAAGGCTGTGCTCTGCGACCTCTAAAACTGTAGTCGATAGCGTCTTCGCTCAGGTAGCCCGACGAGTCGTCCTGGTCTTTCCTGTGCGCCCTTACGTGCGTTGTAAGGAAAAGACGGGCACCTGCGCTGGCGCAAGCGCTTAGAATTCCAGAGTACACGTCGAAATCGGGTTCATTCAGCTCATGGGGGCTCCAGTCGATCGGGTCTCCCTTGGTATGGAGACTAGGGCAAGCGTACGTGAGGTACGGTGGTGTCGCTTCACATCTACCAATCTGTGCTTGCCAATTGGTAATCGCCATCTCGATTTCTGCCTTGAAATTGTTCTCATCGAATGCATCCTTGATTTCGGTTGCCAGCAGGTCTCTCCAGGCTTGCCGTAGCTTGGTGCGCGTGGTTTGAGCGGCGCTCTTGTAGGCTCGAGCCATAGTCTTTCAATTGTGTATATTGTAGACCCTGGTCGGTAGCTTTAAGGCGTGGAGGTTCGCACTTTTTGATGAGATGGGACACGTGTAGGACGCGATGAGTTCAGGAGAGGTTTGCGGAGATGGAGCCCGGACAAATTAAGATCCACGCTAACGACGCGCTTTCACGCTATCACGTGCGAGAGCCGCTACTTACTACCCGTGGACAACTGACACCTGATACGGAGATGGTTAGAACTACACATCCCTCAAATAACTTGTCGCATGCGCCTCCAAGTAATAGTTGGGAATAGGGAGTCATGTCAGGAGTTAGAAGGGTGTCTCGTGAACTCGTGGCGTTCATCTTGCATTGTCGTCTTGATGACCCGACAGAAACTCGATGAAGCTGTACAAATTGAGACAGAAACATGAGACCGGTATGAAGTCATTACAATAACGGTATTAATAACATGCTATGTAAAATAGTGTCCGGACCTGCCGGTGTTAATAGAACGCCTCCTATCGATCACAGAGAAGAAGCACACCCGAAGGCATGACCCATGTCTACATGAACTTCGCAAGGGCGTCGTTAAGCGCCATAGTAGCCGCATTTGGCTTCAACTTGCGTGCCTTGACGCAGCCAGTCGTCTCGAAGAACTCGGGTTCTGCTCTGCGCTTTTGTAATTCGACGGATTCTTGCGGCGCGTGCGTCTTTGGAGTTGATTGATTCTTGCGTTGCGCGTTGTGCTGGGTGGGTGCTTGTTCAGTGCCAACAACAGTAGTGCTATGGAACGATATCTTGGGTTCGGTGGTAGGCTGTTGGATCTGAGCCTCGATATTGGGTCGAGACGTGCTTTGTCTTGGCTTTGCGTGAAGTATTTGCGCGTCGACTGTAAGCTTGGTGTCTTTCCTTGGTGTGTTCCCACTTGTTTGCGGCGTCATCGTGTTGGTAGATGTGACCGTATTTACGACTGTCTTCGACGGTAGTCGGCTACACTTCAGTCGAACGATAGCCTCACACTTCTCACCTAGAACCTTGCGCAAATCCTCTTTGCCAAAAGAACTAATCTCTTTCTGTGCTCGCTTCCTCCTGCTCGTCCACTGATCGTGCTTCGCCATATAATGGCTTCGCATTTTAATCAAGCTGACATGTCGGAAGTCCGCTCCTTGTATGCTGTTGACCTTGAAATCAGACTCTTCAAGCTTCGCGAGTTGGGGATCCATGTGCATGTAGGCCTTGGCGGGGATCAAATGCTGTTGGCTTTGCACTTGATCTGGGTCGTCGAGAAACTTATTTATGTTGGCGCAATAAAGGCACGTCGGTCGTTTTCAACAGCTGATGGCGCTTCGGCGACCTTCCGGAACTTCGGGCTCGATGCCCACATATCGGATTGAATAGGCTTTGAGAGTCCGGGAGAACAGCTGCTGGCATACTGCAATTTCAAGGCCATGTGTGTTTTCTTTCAGCATTGTTGCTAGCCCACGCAGGAAAGGAAAAGCAATCAAAGTGAAATCCTTTTCCTGATACTCCTGAAACTTCTCAAAATATCGAGCGACCTTGATGAGAATAGCAGAAGTCTCATCATTGAAACCACAAGACAAGCAATACTTCAGAAGCTTTAGCAGCTTGACGGGATAGACACTACCATCGCCAGATTGGCGATATGCCAATGTGTCTCGTCGCCAGTGCCGTACATCAAAATTGTATGCGATGCGCGGAATGAGCTGTGCGGATAGGCTTTGAAGACCAACTGGCGTGAGCTGGAAAGAAGAAGCTGTGAGTGTGACGAGAAAATGCATGATCAGAGCGATTCTTGAAGTTTCTCGAACCAGAAGAGGGACGACGCTGGCGAAAGGTTAACTGATGCTTCGCGTTGCAAAGGAGCAGCTCACCTCTCCATGAAAAATGACTCGCCTCCGCGTAAAGCCGTGTAGTCCATGAGTGCTTGAAAAGAATCCGGCTGCAGTATGGACACCGTTGTGAAGACTTGCTCTATCTGAGCGATGACCCAAGTTGACATCTCTGTGCCATGTCCATATCCTTTGTTATCCGCTGTCGTTATTCCCGATTGTACAAGAGCCGGCGTCGTGATGGCCTAATTTTCATTGCCAGTGCTCGCGCATTCGGATGTGTGCTTATCTCCACCCGCCGATTCCTCTGCGTTGTATGGCTCCACGATATGTGTCGGGGGTGTCGGAACCAGACTCTCTGCGATCTTCAAAAGTTTTCGCAGCGCATAGAAGCGGTCTTCGAATGTCGTATGCACTTTCGTAGCACGATCCAGACTCATCAAGTGTCAGCTCAGCTTCCGCCATGGCAATGCGACTCACCCATCCTTGATAAGCGGAAAGGGCAACCTAGGTACTAGCGTCATTACTTCGATGAAGACGTCTGTAGGAGCATCTCGTATGCTTTGCAAAGCATTCTTGAGCAAATCCTCCATGTCTATTTTGAAACAGGCATGAATAACTGCTACAAGGGTATGGTGATCTTTTGTGGAGCCTACATGTGAGTATGACTGTGTTGGAAGGGGCGTTTGGAAGCGCCTGAGTATCTTGGAGCAGATCATCTCCAACGATGTAGGTGTTCCTGGCCCTGATATACAGAGCGGGTGGCTGGAATGGGTATATGCCACGAGTACATCTTGGTATCTACCATCTTCCAAAAGCAAGTCGACGAATTTCTCCATGTCTGCGACCAGAACAAGGACCGGCCAATGCACTTCTTCGTAGGCTCCGAGGGCGCTGACAGGCTCTTTGTCGACAAGGAATCTCTCTTTGCTCATCAATTCCGACGTGAGGACTCTGCCTTGCAAATGTCGTATTGTGTCCAGTCGATGTCGTATGTCGTACTGTGGCAGCGAATCCCACCTTGCATTTTGAGATTCTGTGTGGTAGCAGGAATATTCACCAATGTCGTGGTCCCACACTATCTTCTTGAGAGTGGATGAGAAGATGTGGCACCCTGTCGTGGTACACGCGCTCTGAAGTGCCTGAGCGCGGACCTGGTCCCTCGACTTGAGCGTCTTGAGCGTCAAATCGTACTCGAACTCTCCATCGTAGTCGTCTTCGCCGTCTCCCTCAGAGTGATTGTCGCTATCTTTATCGGTGTCTCTGTCGTGGTATTTATCGTGATCTTTGTAGTCCTCCTGTAGGATATACGCGAGATAAGGAGGAACGGCCTTATTATTGTTAAGATTGTCCTTCCATCGATACAACGTGGAACCCAGCTTTTCGGTCGCGTAGGCGATGCGAGTTGCGTTATCCTCGTTTCCGTCAACTGTGTCGACTTCGGGCTGCAGAACAGACAAGTTTCACGACAAAGAGTCGCGCAACTCTTCAGCTGCTACATCTTCTTGAAATACGTCGGATGTGTGGGACGTCACGCCGTCTCTATCGCTGTTGTAATCGGACTCCTCGTATCCGTGCGGTCCTTCATAAAACCAATGGCCATCCATGGCGTACAAAAGATCTAGGAAGGTAGGAGGGTCGCAAGTAGGAGTGGGCCGGAAGGTTGAGACGCGTCAACCCCAACACGCTAATCATTGCCAAGGCACAAGCTGGAAATTGCTTGACACGCTATCACGTCAAGATGCGCGGGTAGGTGGCTCTCAGGGCTTCGAGCACAGATTTATGTGTTCCTTCTTCTCTGGACCTTCCTTGTGGTAAGTCTAAGATTGGTATCATATCAAACCATAGCCCTATCATATAGCGATATCACAACGTCAAAACTCCTCACTGTTCCTTTCTTACCGTCCCCTTGCCCTCAAGAACCCCGCCCAATCCGCCTTCTCCCCCAGCACATCCACACCAACAACCCCATCCCCTTCGCTCCAGCCACTCCACTTCTCCATGCCAAAAAGATGCCTCATCGTCGGCCTGCCGTGCGGACAGCTCCACGGCTTATCCATACTGCCCATATGCCTCACAATCTCCCGCATGCGCGCAGTCTTCAGCGTCTTGCCAATCATGACCGAACTCCTACAGGCGCGACTAGCGAGTAGTTTCTGGACCTTGCTAGGGCGTGGGATGTACGGTGATGTGGAGGTCGAGGATGAGGGAGGGTTGTCCATAATGAGCGCGAGCAGTTCTTCGAGGTCGGTGGGCGTGAATGTGACTTCTTTAGACATGGGCAGGGATGTGAGTTTTGCGCGCTGGCCTGAGTCGAGGTCGTCGGAGGTGTTCATTTCGACGATGAAGCCGTTCGCTGTCAAGGAGTGCTCGTTTGCAAGAATAAGCTCTTCCTCTACGGCTGTGAGTTCGAGAGGATGGGGGTGCACAAGGCGCTGAGAGACAAGTGTTGTGGTGGCCGATAGGCGCTCAAAGTTGTACTTCTCATCACTGGCGTGCTGGTCGATGATGAAGACGTCTGACGTCGGCGAGGTTGTTGTTGGAGGTCGAACGGCAATGATGAAGCCGAGATTGAACTGCCCAATAATGCGCATTTCGTTGAAATCGGGCTTCATGACCGTCAAGCTAAGTCTCTCTTCTGGATCTTCCTTGTTGAGCTGCGTACTAGTCGCTAGCTCAGACTCGTCCACCCCTGCATCCGAAGTAGCAAGGAGACTTTGTAGCTTCTGCAAATGCTGTGCTATCGAGTTGATGTCTGTCTCAACAATTCGTTCGAGATTGATGGTCTGATACTTCTTATGTGACTGTCTCGATAGCTTACTTGCGCGCTTGAGGTTCGCTTCAGTCGGACGAGTAGCCGCTTCTTCGGCTTCGGCAATCAATTCCGCAATCTTGGCTTCTTCTCTGGATCTCTTTTCCTCTTCATCAATGTACTCTTCATCCGAGTCCTCAATCCCAGCGTCCACATCCGGGTCACGGGCTCGTGAAACTTCATCGTCTTCCAGCTCGTCCTCTACGACAGGTCGAGTCGGCGGAGGCGCGCTCGACGATATTACCAGCTCGTCCGTGCGAGGCTCTCCGAAAGCCTTTGTCGACGCTCGGCGATTGGTGGATGGCGATGCTGCTGCTCCATCTGGTATACTACGGTCATGATCAGGATCCTCTTCGCCGTCGCTGCTATCTGCCCGAGTTCCGGGCGCCGCGAATCCACGCAAGCTTTTCATAAAGACCGGCTGCTTTGGACTTTGATTAAGTGGCTTCCCACTCAGTGTGAATTTTGGCGTGTGTATCCTTGCACGTCTTGCCGATCTAGTCTGACTGCCGCTGCCGATGGTTGAGACAGTTGTCGTATCGCCTATGGTTATGGTGGCTTCCTGAGCCGGTGTGCGCATAGGACGCATTCGGTCGAACGCATTCTGGATGGTGCTTTGCGAGAGTTCCCTCTGCGGCGGCTGCTTGATTGATGAAATGGGCTCTTCAGCTTCCTCGTGATGGGTCGATACAGGCTTGCGTGGCGTAGGCTTTGCTTCTGGGAAGTGCTGGGAAGCCATGCGCGCATTGAAGTCTTGTACAGCCTTTGGTAGCTCTGCCGAGCGTATAGGCACAGGTGAGCCGAGATCTGGTTCAAAGAGCGGTGACTGAGGGCCAGGCGGAGGTGGAGTGGCGGCACGCTGGTTGGGGTCCTCTGGAGATGTGCTTCGCTGCTGTACATTCGGATGGTACACCCTTTCTTCTGTTGTCTTGTCATTTTCTGGCGAACTGTCACGTCGTCGTCTGACTTTGGGGCGCGGATTTCTGTCCTCGGCGTCACGGCCCGCAAACTGCTCAATGAGACTGGCTTTGACAAAGCCAGGAAGAGGCCCATCTTCTGCAACACTTGGTCGGGCAACTGCCTTGGCACTTTCCACTTGCACGTTCTCGACACTGGCTGGACTGTCAGGGTCGTCCGCCATGGTTGACACGGTGCTATCTCTAGGCACCAGTGCCGGCGTCTTGAAAGCAGATATTGCCGTCTTCTTTACAGAAAGCTGAGCCTGGGGTACGCTTTGGTCATGTCCCTCAAAGAGCTTGAGCAATGCTTCCTTCAGTCTTTCCAGCAGGGCGGTCTGATCGTGCAACAGGATTGACCTCTTGTCTGGGCTGACATTGACATCGTAGGCATTGGTGTCAAGCTGGAGATCGGCAAAGATGAAGGCCGATTGAGTGAAGTTATACGACTTGTAGACCTCGTTAAATGCTTTCGAGACCTGCGGCAGAGTGCAGGGGCGGCTGTTGACGAAAAAGAATTGTCGATCTGAAGTCTGTCGTCCCTCACCGACCACGGGCCGCGACATGTGGCCGACCAACTTGACCGTGTGCGAGCCAGTATCTTCTTGCGTGCTCCGGTTACGCGCGCTTTGTGTGGTACCCGGTCGCCCGGAAGGATCCAGCTCGAACTCGAGGTCGAGAGGAATCAGAGCCATACTCGTCCTTGCGCCGTACACGTTGGAGATGTTGTCCCTGGTGGTGGTATTTGCATTGGTCGAGAGAGCGACCGTCTTTTTCCTAGGTCTTGTCAGACGTGAGGATCTATACTGTGCTGTATTGCGCTCACCCTTTGGCCACCACATTGCTCACGGTGAACTTGACGCCCACACTGATGCACGCATATGCATTGAGCAGATTCAAAACCTTGCTGTACTCTCGCTTGACGTTCTTTTCCAGCTCTTTCCTTCTGACGGGCAGGTTATAGAACAGTGTTTCCACCACCACGGTTGTGCCCTGCTTGGCTGCCACCACAGAGGTGCCCTTCAGTTTACCCGACTGCTCAAATTCGAGTTTCGTGCCTTTAGGTACATCCTTCGGCTGGGCGGTGATGATGTGGAGTTTAGAAAGGGCGCATAGTGAGGAGAGAGCCTCGCCGCGAAAGCCAAAGGTCTGCAGCGAGGAAAGGTCGTCGTAAGAGGCGAGCTTGGAGGTGTAGTGCTTGAGAGCTGTCGTATCGTAGTCGGCGGGCGAGATACCACCTCCATTGTCCTGCACTTCGATAGCGTCGAGGCCATTGTTCTTGAAGCGGACCTCTAGAGAGTGTGTCAGTCCTCATGTAGGCTTGAAATGCAACGTATGCGTACCGACCGATGTGGCGCCTGCATCGATGCTATTCTCCACCAGCTCCTTGCAGACAGACTGCAAGTCCACGATGACTTGTCCCGACTGTATTTGGTGCACGGAGCGGCCCTCTATGGGCTTGATGGTGGCCATGTCAACCCGTGCCGATATTGCAGATGCCGAAGAGAAGCGTGACTTCGTGAGGACGCGACGCGTTACTTCCAACCTTAAAATGCGGGGCGCACTAAGTTTACCTAGCGCCAGCCCACCATCATGGCTTTCACACCACTCATCCGATAGTAGTCTTTCTTCACCTTGCAATATGACGACCACCGATGTGATTGGCACAATGACACCGGTCCAAAAGATGACTGAGCTCGTCGCTGACCTTCAGACGAAGCGTCAAGAGTACGTCAATCTTCGATATCAAAATCTTTCATCACGTTGGCTATCTCCTTTTTTCTCATAATTGCTAAATATACGATTTCTACATCATTCCGCAGACTTGAATGTCTTCTCACATGCTCTTCCTTCACTGACCCCATTCAAGGCTCAGAAAGACCGCTCTAGAAGAACGAAGCACCAAAGCAGACCTGGATAGAGCCATTGAACGCATCGCACAGGACGAATGTCTCCACATCTGCCAGATGATGCATCTCAAACTACCCGCTGAGTTGCGAGAAATCGTATATCGATACGTGTGCATCGAAGACCAACCGATACCTGTTGGACCCTACTTCCACTTCAAGCAGTACGAGTACAGTCCGCTGGTCAAAGAACGACTCCGTCTCGAAGCATGTCCAGACATTCTTGATCCCAACGACGCCCGTATCAATGCCCCTGCATCCAACGAGCGTGACAACTACATCACCCTTCCAGACGGTCGACTCAAGTATGATCATAGCAAAAAGGTACTAGAAGATATTGTGATGCCGGACTACCACTTATTCGATGGGGACTACGCTGGCGCGGCAATCGCTTCTGAAGCTCAGACGTTCTACTACAAGAACAACACATTCTCTTTATGCAACCTGGACCAGGGCATCGTCAGATTTCTGGAGCGAGGTAGATCAGTCGGAATCAGACACGACAAAATCTATTCGCAGCAAGCTCACGATGGGGCCGGAAAGATCAAGCCAATTGACCTTGTCCGCAATCTACAGATTCGCATCAAGTTCGAACACTACGCACCCTTTCTAGATGCCTTCATGGAACCTGCCACCGGCTCCGAACAAATCGCCTACCATCGGAACTTCCTTCGCAAATCGAGAGCAGAGCTGGAGACACTACTGAACATACCCGGTCACGATCGCACGCTCAATATCGAATTCATCATCATGACTGCCCTCGATTATGACGACGAGGACTCGTGGTGCATCTTCACGAACATGTTACAGACTGTGCGCAACGACATCTACAGACTCATGTACGACCGCGACGATATACTCATCAAAGTGATCCATCACGACGACGGCCTCACGCCGTTTCCCCGTAACATCACGCGGCTGTGGAGCTTGACCAAGGAACAATGGCAACATGTGCGCAAACACGCTTACACTTAGCCGACCAAAATGCTAACTATTCCGTAGGAGAAACGCGAGAACGTCCGACCAATACGGCCGTTGACAGGTGACTGGACCGCAGACTTCTACGTGGGCGAATTTGTGAGGGAGCGGATGAGAGTGCTTGGCATACCTAGACTGCAGCTGCCGGATATGTTGAGGGAGCGATGGGGCATTCAAGAATTGTTTAGGGACACGGAGCCGAGGTGGCCGATCGAGGAGGGTCGGTTTTGGCCTGTGTATCATCATGCTGCGATGGGGACTAGGCCGGTCATTTGAGAAGGGCATCTAAGGAAATGCAGTACAAGGCAAGCATGAGTTGACATCACTCAACGCTCTCGGTCGAGAACATTACAACCACGCGAAGCTCCTCAACACACGAGATTTTTGTGGCGCTCGCATATTACATGATGAGTGCACGGCGGTCATTAGTAGTGTCTCGAACAATCTCATGTTCAGAAAGAAACCCCAGTGAAGAGTGGAGTACATCTACAGTGAGATTCGGAGTCTAAGCTTATTCGGGTGCTGGCTTTCTACGTGGCTCGCGCGATACAGGGAATTAGCTCAACTGCTACAAAGTTGGGTCACATTGGATCGGTGAGAGCCTAGCAAAATCTCTCAAGTATTGCAGCGATTCATGTTAGACTTGGAGGATAGTTATAGAAACAAGACGACCATGTAAGATGCCTTTTGTGCCATAGACATAATCTCCAACGTGTAATACACCATGCCATCACACTCGGTATCCGCGCAACCCATTGTAAGCTTCAACTTGCTTCACAGGTACAGTCATACCCGCGCACCCCGCAAACCTCCAACTCCGGAGGGACTGGCCAATGGCGCAGATTTGTGTCTAAGTCTGCGAACGTGGTCGTACTTATCTTATCGGTCTTCTAAATACCAAAGTTGTTGGCTCGCCTTGGTAGACATGACATGAATCCTACTGTGTAGGATTCACGAGGTCCATTTGTAACTCAAACTGGCCCCACCACACGCTCGATAGGCGATCTACGAACCATGCTCGCCAGGCAACGGCAAGCTGATTGGTTGTGCCTGGATCAATGCGGCTGGCCGCATCTGAGACATTTGCAGTGATGCGACCCAATCGCCACTTCAAAACATAGATCTTTTTCTAACGTTAACTTATGTAACTAGTTAACGTATCTTCCACCTGCATCGCGTTCCGCGGATTCCATCAAGCGTTCTTTGCGCATCGAATACGGCGTATGTCGTATCTCTGTAAGCAGCGGCAGCCCTGCATAGCACCACATTTGATGGCCGGGAATTGGGCGAGCCGCGAGCCGAGTGAATCGGAGTCTAGTACCGTTTGGACCGTAGCGCAACGTGAAAGGAGCGTTCATCACCCCAATGGCCACACTCCGCCAAGACGCATCTTTCTGTGTAATTAAAGACCCTTTTCTTTTCCTATCTTCCTAACCTCTCTGCTCCGTAGACCTTTGTCGACGATTCACCTGGGCTGTTCCACCGAGTCTGCCTTCGCGACATTCGCGCTTCCCTTTGACAACGTTCTGCGCCAAAAGTTTTGCAGACTCAACATGGCAGTCAACGCGAGCTTCGCATCGCCTTCGGCGGATGCTAAAACCGCGCATATGATCACGCAGCTCGACAGCAGCAGTTTCCTCACGACCATTGTCAATGGCATGAGCGTGTGGACGGTGCTGTTCACGCTCTTCGTGTGCGCCGTGGCATACGACCAGTGTACGAATTGTCTCTCACAATGCGCCGAGCGCCACTGACAGTCGCACAGTCATGTACATCTACCAAAAGGCTTCAATTGCAGGTACTACATTCAAGATGCCCTTTATCGGTCCCTTCATGGACTCGGTCAAGCCCGACTTCAAGAAGTACCACGCTCAGTGGACGTCTGGCCCGCTTAGCTGCGTCTCTGTCTTTCACAAGTACGTGCCTCCGTGCCCCCAATTCCAGTCGTTGCAGAGACACTGACACATGAGGCAGATTCGTCGTCCTCGCCTCTTCTCGCGAAATGGCCCGTAAATGCTTCAACTCGCCCTCATACGTCAAGCCCTGCGTCGTCGACGCCGCCCACAAGCTCCTGCGCCCCGACAATTGGGTCTTCCTCGATGGCAAGGCCCACGTCGACTACCGCAAGGGTCTCAATGGCCTCTTCACCCGCCAGGCGCTCGAACAATATCTGCCCGGCCAGGAGGAAATCTACAACAAGTATTTTGAGCGCTGGGTGAACCTCTCGCAGGTGGAGAACAAGGGCGAGCACATCCCATGGATGCATCAGTTCCGCTTCCTCATCACCGCGGTGAGCTGCAGGACTTTTGTCGGACACTACATGTCGGAGGAGGCTGTCAAGAAGATCGCCGACGACTACTACCTGATCACCGCTGCGCTCGAGCTCGTCAACTTCCCCATCATCCTGCCCTTCACCAAGAGCTGGTACGGCAAGAAGGCGGCCGACATGGTGCTCGACGAGTTCTCCAAGTGCGCTGCGAAGGCCAAGGTCCGCATGGCCGCGGGTGGCAAGAAGGAATGCATCCTCGACTTCTGGGTCGAGAACATGATTGAGTCGGAGAAGTATCGCAAGAGGGTCGAAGCTGGCGAGAACGTTGACCAGTCGGAGAAGCCATCCATGGTCATTCGCTGGTTCAGCGACCTCGAAATCTCCATGACCATCTTCACCTTCCTCTTCGCCTCCCAGGACGCCACTTCGTCGGCCGCCACATGGCTCTTCCAGATCATGGCTGATCGTCCAGAGTTCCTCGCAAAGGTTCGCGAGGAGAACATCAACGCCCGCAACGGCGACATCCACGCACCCATCTCTCTCGACGCGCTCGAGAAGCTTCCCTGGACCCGCGCCGTCGTCAAGGAGGTCCTCCGCTACCGCCCACCAGTCATCATGGTCCCCTACCTGGCCAAGAAGGACTTCCCAGTGACACCCGAGTACACCGTCCCCAAGGGCTCCATGATCGTTCCTACCACCTACCTCGCGCTCCACGACGAGGAGGCCTACCCCAACCCTGACTCATACGAGCCCGAGCGATGGATCTCGGGTACCGCTGACCAGCAAACGAAGAACTGGCTCGTGTTTGGCACCGGCCCACATTACTGCCTGGGCCAGACATATGCTCAGGACAATTTGATGCTCATGATTGGCAAGGCTAGTATGATGCTGGACTGGAACCACAAGGTCACCGATCAAAGTGAGGTGATTAAGGTGTTTGCCACTATCTTCCCCATGGTACGCCCTCCCATCTCATCCCCACTTGCATATATACTAAATCCCTCAGGACGACTGCTTCCTCACCTTCAAGAACCGCGCCTCATAGTTTCTTCGTTCCGCACCCTTTTAGCGATTCTGGCATTTGCATCTACATTCTTGGAGTTCAAAAGATGGTGGTCGTGTTTTTTACTTTATACCTAATCATTGGTTTGGCAATCCTCTAGAGGTTGTCTGTGGTCTGGGCTACGACTTGGACGGGGATGGGAAGCCCACTGTGGGCGGTGATGAGCAACGCATGAGGATGGGAGAAGTAATAGTAGAATGGAGGAGAATGGGATACTGTGAACAGCTTTGTGGTTTTCGTGATGTTGCGGTGCTGCTGGCGGGATGCGAGTGAGACATGCCCAGGTGAATTGTGGGTTGCTTGAAGTTACGGCCATTGACCTGAACTTTGAAATGTCTTTGCATTTGATCTGGCTGCTTCCACATCGTGCGCATGCTTTCATGCTCGGAGCTAGCTTCACACGTGCCGATGCATCACTAGCGCGCTATCCCCGCGTAACTTAAGTTAACTTAGAGAAGCTGCAGCTTAGTCACGCCTGTTCACCACCACAACTGCGACACCACTCAAAACCACCTAGCTCCAGCGGCTTCACAAACCTTGCGAACGCGTATCAGCTCGACATCATGGCGCCCGTCGCTACGCCCCCCGAAACGGAGCGCCCCGGCCCTCACCCATCCTACATCGAAGTCGCAAAGCCATACATCCTGCAGTCGCGCATACAAAAATGCCTCAAGGAGGTAAACATGAGCGACGCCCAAGAGGACGCCGTACGCCTACAGGGTGTAGCGTGGATCGACCAAGTGCGCCGCGCGCTGCAACTGCCTATCCGCACGTTCAACACCGCCGTCATATACTACCACAAGTTCCGGCTGCTGCACTCGGACAACGAGTACAACTGGGCGGATGCAAGTGCTGCGGCGCTGTTCACGGCATGCAAGATCGAGGACACGCTCAAGAAGAGTCGTGAGATTCTGTGCGCCAACTGGAATCTGAAGGCTGGGCATGGGGAGAGCTTGAGCAGCGATGATCCAGTACATCAATCTCTGAACAATGTCGGGCGTTACTAACACTTTCGCAGCGCTTCGAGAACCACTCCAAGCTCATCATAGGCCTCGAACGCCTCATGCTGGAAAGCGCCGGCTTCGACTTCCGCAACCGCTACCCCCAAAAGCTCATGGTCAAGCTCGCACGCGCATTAAGACTCGACCGGAACAACGCCTCAAAGACGGCATGGAACCTCAGCATCGACCTATACAAGACATTCGCACCGCTCAAGCAAAGCACGCCGACACTGGCGATTGCGTGTGTAGAGCTCGCAGCGCGCCTACACGACATGGACACTACGCGGATGGTAGACGCAGGCGTGATGAGGTACAGCAAGTGGGCAACAAGCCGAGCTGAAGTCATGGAGACACTGCTCGATTTGCTGGACCTGTACACGCATCACCGCGGCTCGACGGCTGTCGGACCACTTTATACACTCGAAGCATTCATCAACATCCGCATCGGCCTGAACCAAGAAGCGTCTGCCGCCAACATCCCGCGCTACGCCCTCTACACACCCGATACTACATCCCCCAAGCCACGCAACGGCGTCAACGCAACAAGCACCAACACACCCGCTACGCCTGGCGCTATATCCCCCGGCGCGACTTCGGCTATAGGCGTGCGTGGCCAGAACGGCACTGTTAGATTCATGCTGCACGCTGCTCGCGCGCGCAATGAGCATGAGGAGGTGGATAAGTTCCACCGTGTTGAGGAAGAAGAGTACGAAGTTGAAGTGCCGAATGATGTCGGTGAAAAGAGAAGCAGAGTGCGTTGAGTATGAAATGGATTTTCGCGCTTGGATCTTTTGCGTTGCGTTGCGTTGCTTTGCTGCCCGGTCGTGGACCGGGACTAGGCTAAACCTTCTTACCAGGAATCTCCGCGCCATCAGGACCATCCGCGCCAAAAGGAACTGGATGGAAAAAACCATGGCGATGACGAATCGTCCCCAAAGAAGAATGCTGCGCCGACATCATATTGGGATACGTTTCGCAAGCGTCATGGAGCTGCGCAGTTACCTCCGCAGGCAGAGTATGCTGTACAAGCACGCGGGCGTGGCGAGGACCTGGTTGGTCAACAATGGCCAAGCTATCGCAACGATGGCGGCGAAGTCGAAATGCCGGTCGCCCGTCCCCAGCATAACCTTCCTGCGCGACCACCAGGCAAGATGGCGAGAGGACTTGGACGTGGGCAGTCTTCTCACTACGACCGGAACGACTTTCAGTGCGGCTACGAGGCTCGTCGGCCATCTCAGGATCATGCTTGGGCTGGTGAAGAGCACCGATACGATGCATGTCTCAACGCTCCGGAACATCGGCGCTCACCACGTGCCGAGTGGAATGATGGTAGGGACGCATATATCGATGCTCCGGAGTACCGGCGCTCGCCACATGGCGATGCAGGCTATGAGCGTGAAGCAGAAACTGGGCGCCATGGCTATCTCAACGATGGATATCGCAGCTCATCGCAAGTTGACTTCGCAGATCTGCAAGGCCTCTTTAGTCCGCTACGAGGAACCCGAACCGATTACAGTCCGCCGCGCGAAAAGACAAGAGACATAGACAGCTACCGCCCCGGACGAGGGCGTGGCCGTGGTCGTGGCCGTGGCCGGGCAGTTCGATCACCCGACTACCGCGCACAACCCCACGCCTCTACTACTCTATCCTTCGACGATCTGCGCGACTTGGACATGTCACTACCTCCTGCCGCTGGACCAGCCGTGCATCCGGATCGCGCGCGCTTACTGTCTCCCGCCCCTGAACTACCAGCAAGGGAACACAAGCACAAGCACCAGAAGAAAGCTACTGGCGCGAACAAGGGAGATGTCTGGAGTCATAACTCCCGAACTCCCGACGCTGAGCCTCCCCGTCGCGCAAGCAAAGATCTCTCAGCCGAGGACGGACACCAGTGGGTGCGTGAGCCGGAGCACGATAGTAGGGGTAGAGGACGCGGTCGTGGGAGGGGACGTGGCAAGCGTGGTGGTAGGGGTAGGGGACGCGGAGGCGCTGGGTATGAGGGTGTTGATCAGGGCGATTGGGATGTACGCGATGGAGATCGCGGGCTGTATGTGCGTGAGTCGTGGTCGCTGCGTTGGGGACGGGAATGGTCATAGCGTGGGGTGGGGTGGAGTGCGGGTAGATATGTAGAGAGATGGGGATTTGTGTGGCAGAGCTACGGCCCCAGCTTGCTCCGCATGTATTTGATTAAAAATTTGCTCCTCGAGGCGGTTGTGCGAGGTGATGGGAATGAAGTCGAGGAAAAGAGACGTGTGTGTGTGGATTGTTTCTTGACTGCGTTACATGCGCATGTGCTCATACGGGACTTTCCCAGATCTCCAAGCCCATGAGTTTACTTTTCTCCATCAGTCAATCTCCATCAGTCAACCAATCCCCCCGCCTCGATTCGGTGGGCTGCGTTTTCGAGACGCGTTTCTCACACCAAGTTCCTCCCGCAAAGACCCATCTTTCTGGCTTATCTATAGCTCGCCCAGTAACGTTCGTGACAAAGACAGCCATAGTAACAGTCATATTGTTCAACCGCTGCGCACGCAAAGTATAACAAAAAACATCCTCGTTCTCTGTCTATTCTTTTCACGATTCCCATTCGGACAGTTGCTTTTCTTGTGTTTTGTGGTGGTACTGTTGGGAAAAGCCTGGTGTGTCGCTGCGTTGTAATAATGGCTGTAGGCCTCGGTTCGTTGATGGCTGCGTTTTTGATAGGTCATTGGAGTTGCTTGCTTGTTCTTGGTGGGTCTTCGTATTGGTGTCGTCCTATCGTGGAACTCGAACTTGAACTTGATCGCCTGCGAGTAGATCGTGTATTGAGTGCGCGTAACAATGGGCGTAATTCGAGGTCTTCGGCGGGGGAGATGTGTATTGTTGGAATGGAAGATATGGAGGGCCTAGGGCTGGATAGCGTGGTGGAAGGTGTGGTACTGGTGGATGTGGTGGAAGAGCGTAGAGATGGGAATAAAGCGTGTATTATCTGGAGGGTGAGGACTGCGGACATTTTGGCTGGCTGGGTTGTTTGTTTGGGAGGAAGGAAGTAGAAGGTTGTGGTTGATCGAATTGGTACCACCATTCAAGACGTGCGTGTAGTTGGAAATATTCGAATTGATGAGTATGATCAGTACCGAATTGTAGATATCCAACTGCAGAAATGTATAAGAAAGTGCTTGATGTCACTCGAAACTTTGCGCGTCGATGTATACATATACTCAAAACTGCGCTCTCTAGTAAGCGAACCGACCAATCAACATCAGCAGCGGAATGTAAGGCTTAGACGAGCAGGATTTCGCGAAGCGAGGGCGTTGATTGGGTGTGTCGGGTGGCTGCGGACGCACTTTGGGGGCCTGATGAATGAACTTCGATTGGGTTGATGAGATGATGCTTATTGGTGAGATCGGGTGTTGCTGATGATGATGGAGAGCTAAATGTGTACGGTCAGCGGTGGTGATTGAGCATATACTTGTTGTGGGGTTTTGCGCTTGTCAGCGCGGTTTATTTCCGGGGCTTTGTGAAGTGAGGCTTCGAAATAGGCTTGGAGTTCGAATGAGACGTAATTTTGATTGTGTGTTGTGTTGAGAGGTAGTGTGTAGTTTGTTACAGCGTTGTGGTCGGGTGAGAGGCTGTGATGAATGCGGCATGAAAACGGAGCTCGAGAGTTCTCGCTCTATGATTTGAGTCGAGGATGTAGTCGCTATAACCTGCTCTTTATTGCAGCTCAGTGAAAATTAGCTAGTTTTGACGTTCTTTGGAGAGTTTGCCTGCCGCTTCACGTGTTGTCGTTGGCTTACAGGCACCTTCGCTGGCGGTGCTTCGTGGTGAGGCCACGAGGGTCAGAAGATTTACGTGAGAGCCGGAAGCCATAGTAAAACCGTGAAGGAATATTCAAGTTACTTGCTGGATCTTTCGAGCCATGCATGGTGATGTACTTGCGCAGTGTTGAAGAGTCACAAGCGTGAAATGCCCCGCATGTCAGCTGCATATGAACCCCGCACAAAGACATCGAACCCCTTCCCCTCACTACTCTTTCACTACTGGTTTAACGTTTACGATTATCTCTAATGTAGTAAGACTTCGTGTTCGCTCCAAAAAATGATAATCTAATATATATTTATCTTATCTGGGAATTCTTGTCCAATCAACAACCCGACACGATGGCCGAGTGGTCTAAGGCGGTAGTTTTAAGCTTTGGCTTCTAACACTATTGACGCAAGTCGCGAGGGGCAAGTCTCCTGGCTTTCTGTCCATCTAGCATCAATCTAACAATCGTGCAGTTCGAACCCCTCTCGTGTCAACATATTCTTTTTTATGCTTCTTTTTTGCATGAATCTCTCTACCACCACAGCGCAGCGTGACCTAAACGACTATGAGCCCTGCCTTTCGTTACATTCTAATTTTTTTTGTCGGCGGCTGCTGTACTTTGGGCGGCCTCAACTCCGTTGAAGGGAGCCTGGCTATCTTCGCGACATTACCAACTCATTATCTAGATTCTGTTAACGTACTGAGATACTTCAAAATACTTCAGGATTGTACTCTGACTTGCGAGTCAAGTTTCGGAAAGTTCAGCTTTTCTCTTCATCCACTGACGCCCGTAAAATCCACATATGACACCTTCCTTCATGAAAATCTAAACACGCAACACACTCACAAATTCCCTTCTCTCTCAATTCATCCCAGTACATTCACTAATTTACCGCGCCCCTTCCACCCCTAGTACCCGTCAAAAGTTCATCTTCAGCCGAATGCTTTTCCACAGTACACTATTTCCTTATTCTTCCAACTTGCTGAAAAGGATTCCAGCACGCCTCATGCCATCAACGTGCTCTATCTTCCCTATCATTGCGCAACGACTCGCCATGACGCACTCGAGCGCTAGCATCGAATTGTAAGGCTGGATGGACTGTAGGCGCTATACTATCCGATGGTCATGAGAGACGAGCGGATATGGTGGGCTCGTATGACAGTGCGGCGAGGGAATTCATGATACTTTATCATGATACAAAATCTATCGCTTTAGTATATACATTCTATATATACGTTCATCTCAACAACACAATACAAAACATCTACACCCCTCCCGGCGGCCGGG
>Ga0265797_10004659_pt1 | contig 20738 bp, 15 predicted proteins | sample P2T30metagenome_FD_192433 | JGI IMG/M metagenome (GOLD analysis project Ga0265797, IMG submission 192433) | Plant litter microbial communities from East Loma Ridge, Irvine, California - P2 T30 | ecosystem: Environmental > Terrestrial > Plant litter > Unclassified | place: USA: California...
GATTGGGATTTTCAATCAATTTTAGAAGGTTAGAATAAGCTTCTTTTACATGGGTAGTTAGAATGTATTTTTTTGTACATGGAAGACATCTTGGGGAAAGGATTCCGGGAGGTATTTAAATATGAACAAGAGCACCCGCATTGTTTAGGACATATATGTCGTCGTTACTGTCTTTGAACACATCCACTAGCGCCGACACGACTCCAGCCGGAAACAGGGTATTTCTTTTAATAACCAACGCTTGGTACAAACACATGATTTAGACAATATGGGGTTTTATTAGAAAGCAACCACAACCACAATGGCATAGCAGTTTGATAGCGCCATTTTATAGAAGCAGCACATAGCCTTCATGATTGCTGCTTTTTGGACAAGAATAAAACAGAAGAAAGTTTATGTTGACGGAAGAAGACAAGTAGAAACGTAAGAAAAGAGAAATTTATACATAGTCTGTTGCCAAGACGGGACTGTTTGCTGGAGGACCGACAAGAATGTATGACATGATTGATGCCCGAACGATGAAGGCATCGGTACCTAATCCAGCTGGCACAAACTAACCAGTGGTAGAAGGAAGCGATAGACATGGTATACGAAGGCAAGAATACGAGTCCACAGCGTCAGCCGCTTGAAATCAAAATCAAATTCAGAAAAAAAGTACAGTTGAAGCAACTTGAATAGCTCCATTTCGCTCTGCAAACGAACGCAGGAGTGACTAAACACCACTTTTCACGCAACCTGATACTCATTCTCCTCGTCACTATCATCATCCCCTCTCTCAATCTCATCCTCAATCTCCTCATTCAGTAACAAGCCCATATCATACGTCTTCTCTCTTATGCCCTCCGCAACGTGCTCATCCACCTGACAGTCCTCCATGATAAGCAGTATAGCGACCTCCGGAACCATGACGGCCTGAACAAAAGCCGCAATACCAGAGGCTTGGACAACGCGGTCTTCAGACCTCTTAAGCTCAGACTTTAGCGTTTCCATTACATGCTCGGTGATTACACGGCGGCCGTGGGGACCGTAGTAGCCGGGATATGCAGCGCGCTCGTCGAGAGCGAAGGAGTCGAGCGAGTCTTGTGCGGAATGGGGCAGGTCTGTTCGTCGTGAGGGCACGGTAGCAGCTTTGCCAGTCAGAGCTAGGGGCTCGTAGCGGTCTCTGTGTTTGCTGGAGCAGTCTTTCCCAAGAAGTTTGGTCAGGGTTGATTTGTGGCGGCGTATTCGCCTAGGAAGGGCCTTCCAGTCGATATCTGGGTAGCCTTCTTGTGTGTATTCTTCTTTGGCTGACTTCTTCTTGTGCGCGTGGCAGAATGCGGACTTGTTTTTTACAGTTTTGTCCTTTGCTTTCCAGAAGTCCCAGTAATCTTCTTGCTCGACCGATTGTCCACACAAGGTGCACTGTGAACCCTCCTCTATCTGCGGGAGCCTGTCTATGTAGTTGCTCACTTCGTCCAGATCCTCCTGTGGTGCGCTAGATTCTGGCTGCGACGATTGAGGTTCCTGGTTCGTCTTCCAGGTGCTGAGTTGAGTGAAGAACCCGGCTTTTTTCTTCTTGGCTTCGCGTGAATCAACCGGCTCATCATCATCGGGAAATATGGACCCAGATTTGGTAGCTCCAGCTCTCGTACGTTTCTTTTTAGATGGAACTGGGGGTAGTTCTGGGTCTTCCCATATGCCCGCTTCTTTCATAAGTTCGTCCATTTCTTCTTCATTCTTTTCTTCACCCAACATGGAGACGTTATCTTCATCGTCAGAACTTGGAAATATGCCCTTTTCCTGCAACTGTTTTGTTGGCGCCGCAGCCGGTGCAGCACTCTTCGGCGCCGCCTTGCCAAACTTCTTTGGGGGTTGTGGTGCGTGTATGTTCTTCGTTTTTGACCCGTATCCCTTTCCATTCTTGCTGTTCTTCTGGGACACATGTTCCATTCCCCACTGAAAGGGGCCATCCCCAGCTGAACCCGAAGAAAAGATCGAAGCGTTTTCCTTATTATCGTCGACCTTCTTATGCGCCTGCCCGTTTTGATACGCTCCTCTTGTTGGCACTCTTATTCCACTCTTGTTGGCAGGTTTTTTTGGTGGTCTCCTCAGCTCTGTGCCCTCTGTAGCTTTCGACGCAGGTATGGATTTCGACTCTTTTTGCGGCGGAGGTTTTGGGAGTTCTCCGTCGGAGGACATGGGTTCCGCGTTTATATCTTCTTCTTCCTTTTCCGGCAATTTGCTGCCAATTGCTCTCCTCTTCGGCGCCGGCTCTTCGTGATCTTCGGCGCCCGCATGCGCCTTCCCGTTGATGCTTCTCAGCAGCCGAGGTGCATTTCTCGTGAGACCTGCCATTGCGCAAACGTGGGGAGGGGAAGATGTCGAATTACCGCACTCATGCGAGGCTAAAGCGCAAAACAGTGACGCCGGAATAGTAGATGAAATGCTTCGGTACAATTCAGTGAACGTCTCAGACTCGAGCGATTCCACGGCTCGTCCAATACAACGCGCCTTGCCGACAGACACGCGAACACCGCGTTCACGCTAGTGTTATCTTATCGGTGTTGAAGCTCGGCCAAAAAAAGTTCCCATCGCAAACTACAACACCTGCAAACACTATACAGCTTCTACAACTGCAACACTACTACCCACGATGGCCCTAGACGAAGCACTCCAGGCGCCCCTCAGCTTTACAGGCCACCGCCATCTCATCTCACGTCTTATCCTCGCAACACTTACCGGCCGACCCGTGCGCATATCGCAAATCCGCTCTTCCTCTACCAACCCCGGTCTGAACCGCCATGAAACAAACTTCATCCGGCTGCTGGACTCGGTTACAAACGGGTCGCAAATTCAATTCAGCATGACGGGTACTACGCTCGTCTACCGACCCGGCCTCATCACAGGCAGCGCCGAAGGTCTTGGAGCAAGTGGCGGCGTCATCAGACATGAGATACCACTGGAGTGCCGGAAGAAGGGTGTAAGTTGGTGGCTGATCCCCCTCTGCATCCTCGCGCCTTTCAGCAAAGGAAATATGAACGTCATTTTCCACGGCGAGGGCTGCGTCACCTCGTCGACCATCACCGGCGATGTCTCCGCCGACACGGTCCGCACAGCCATCCTCCCATTGTACAAAAACTTTGCCATAGAACGCAACATCGAGCTGCGCATCCTCAAGCGCTCGGCCGCCCCCGCAGGCGCAAAAGCCGCAGGCGGCGAAGTTCAACTCGTCTTCAATCACCAAGTCCGCCTGCCCAAAACCCTCCACCTCCTGAACCCAGGCCGTGTCAAGAAAATAAGAGGCGTGGCCTACTGTGTCGAAGTCCCAAAGACGAACAACGAACGCATGACATTTACTGCCAGAGGCATCCTCAATAAATTCGTACCAGACACATACATCTTCTCCGACACCAGCGCCGCGCCATGGATACCAAACACGGCCTCCGGCCACAAGGGCAGCAAGTCAAAAGGCGCCGTGGGCTTTGGCATCAGTCTTGTCGCGGAGAGCAGCACAGGATGTCTATACTCTGCAGACGTATGCTCGCCCCCGGACGGCGGCGTCCCCGCAGATGAAATCGGAAAGCAATGCGCATACCAACTCCTGGACAAGATTGCGCAGGGAGGTTGTGTGGAGAATGTGGCTGCGCCAACAGTCCTCATGCTCATGGCCATGGGCAGTGAAGACGTAGGCAGAGTGGCACTCGGCAAGGACATCCTAGGCAGCGAGGAGATTATCCAATTAGCAAGGGACGCAAAAGTCTTCGGTGGCAGTGCATGGGGATTCCGCGAAGCTGGTGGGGAGAAGGAGGAAATTGTCGTTAGTGTGGTAGGAAGAGGTGTTGGCAATGTAGGAAGAAAAGTGGCGTAGATCTTTTCCCTACTGCTTCTTCTTGTTCTTCTTTCTCTCTTTTCTTTGGGTTTGGATGGATGGATGGAAAGAAAAAAAAGTTTACTTTCGTCGTTGCAAATATGATACCCCTACCCTCCTATTTTACCGTCATACGATTCTATATTCGAAAGGCTTGATCGAAAAGAAACGTCAACACCACGCCATAATCACATTGGAAGTGAACACTAAACGTACATCAATATCAACCTCAACATCATCACCCCATGATTGATTCGCACTGACTCATTTCTAAAACATCAAACCAAGTCCAATAAACAAAAAAATAAGCGCACTCTTCCCTAGCCACGACGAAGCCGCTCTTTACTGCCTCTTGCCCGCCGAGCTCGCCCCACTACCACTACCCTCGTCCTCACTTGCATCGTCGTCTTGAGCATACTTTTCGTTAAACCTCTCCTGATCCTTATAAGGGCCTTCGTCACCCTCGTCATCGCTAAGCAAATCCTCATCCGACTCGCCCGCAAAAGCATCATATAACTCACCACCCCTCTTAGCACGCTTCTTCCTTGCCCCAGCGGTGGCGCCACTAAGCAAGCCGGCATCGTCGCGGTCCTCATCGCCATCCAAGACCTCGAATTCATATGCGTCTCTGGAGTCCTTCATACGCTTGCGTCTGGCGATGAAGAAGTAGGTACCGAGGCCAGCGATGAAGACTAGGATGAGCGCGAGCGCACCATAGATCCAGATCTGTGTGCGCTTGGACACGCCGAACGAAGGGAACGGACTCGGGAGGAAGTTTTCGGCGGGGATTGCAGTCGCAGAGGCAGATGCAGATGCAGAGGCAGAGGCAGATGTAGACGCCCTGGCACTAGATGTTGTGGATGTGGCAGCGCTAGCCTGAGAGGGTTTCTGGTTAACGGGACGGTCGGGGTGACCAGAAGGAACAGAGGTCATGGTAGGTGTAGCACTACTTGGAAGAGCGACGCTAGTAGTATGGGCCGGGTGGTTATCAATCTTGTCGTGATCGTCATCATCATGCTCGTCGGGAATGGGACGAAGCTTGGCTTTGGAGGAATCAATGCATTCGCCCCAGAGACGGAGCTTCCAGTCGGTGAAAGTGCCCGTCTTGAGGTTGTTTGCCTTTACGTCTTTGACGATGACGGTCCAGTTACCAATGGCGTTTTCACCCCAGTGCGCGACCGACATGAAGGTCCAGTCAACGTAGCCATAGGGAGCCTCGTCGTTGCGACGTGGGGTAGAGAGGTGAGATACCATGCCGCTCGGGGACCGGAGTTCGACACTGAGATCTCCGCGACGCTGGTGCTCTATGTTCATGGTCAGGGTAATGTGCTCGACGCGTTCAAAGTTGACCTTCTTGAGCATTTCCTCAGTAACCTCGAAGGAACTGGCCAGACCCTGGTCACCTTCGGGAATCTGCTGCTTGACGTGCAACCAGGGCGAGTAGAACCAGGCCTGGGGCTTGACGAGTTTCCAATCCTTGGCCTTTTCCACTACCGCATATGCATCAAGCTTTCCATAGCCAAACTGGTGGCTGAACATGCGACCGATAGTCGTCTTGGTCCAGTCGCTGGGTGTATCGAAAGGAACTGCCGTCATGACGGTAAGCCATTGCATATCGCGCCAGGTCAGCTCGGGACGGGCCTGCAGTGCTAGAGCGAAGACTCCCACACCAATTGGACCAGCAGCGGATGTACCACCGTGCTGGGCAGTGCACTTGTCCGCGCCCACGTCTGTTGTGTGGATAGCGTCGCCACCGCCACTACTGTAGGTAACAACCAGCTGGGCGGAACAGGCCTCGGAGTAGTATGGATGCGCATTGTTCATATCAATCGCTCCAACGGTAATACTGTATATGCTATTGGTGTAGCCATCGAAGTTGCAGTTGTCGTCGCTAGAGGCGCCGTTGCCTGCCGCGAAAACGTAGATGGAACCCTTTCCGCCACGGCCTTGCTGGACAGCGGTAACCATGGCCTTCTCAATGAGGATTCCGGGTGCCTGCATCGTCTTCCCATCGTCGGGTGGGCCCCATGAGCAGGAGTAGATGTCGTTCTTCTGCATCTCGAAGTTTATTGCGAGTGCCTCGTCGAGATCGGTAATGTCACCCGAGAGGATGCGCACACCCGAGATCTTTGCGTCGTAGGCGAGTCCGACACCGCAGGCATCGTTCTTTCCAGCCGCGATCTCACCGGCGCATCGTGTTCCGTGTCGGTCGTCAGAAAGTTTGGGGGTCGGTAGGTCTTCGTGGTCGTTATAGTCGTGGGAGCCTTCAGCGAAGAAGTTGTCCTTCAAGTCGTTGCTGGTATAATCCAAGCCATCGTCAACTACGCATGCAGTGACATTTTTGCCCGTAATGCCCTGCATCCACACGCCCGTGACGTTGATGTCGTTCCCGGGCGTCTTGACGTTGAAGAGATGCCATTGCTCCGCGAATATGGGGTCCTTGATTTTCAGGTAGTCTGCATATTCGCGCTGCGCCTTGATGGCATCGTTGACCAGGGGCGCTGCTCGAGGAGGTATGACGCTGCGCTTCCAGTGTCGGGCCTTGAGCTTTTGCTTCTGAGTGAAGCGGACACTGTCCAGAGGATGATACTCGGACCCAACCTCTCGCTTCCGCCGCCGCCTCTTCAGTTCCTGCTGTGCGTCGTCTACGATGTCGTTGTCGTGTTTCGGGGCTTTGAAGACATGGTGGTCTTCGAGGGTGCCGAACGGGCCCTCGTACGTCAGGCCAAGATGCGCTGCAAGTTCGGCAGGCGAGGCCGAAGGGGAGATGTGGATGGCGTAGTAATCGTGGCTGGAGTAGTTGCGAGGCGGGAGGTGCTTTCCTGCTGTGGCAAGCGTCGCTGCTGACAGCAGAGCCCAAAGATGGATGCGCATGGCGAGGGCGCCTGTGAGATTACAATGTGCAGCCGGCTGCAGTCATGTATCGGGTGCGTGTGCGGGTGTTGCAGAGTGTTCCTAGAGATAAGAGGGTTGTAGGCGCGTTGAGTTGAGGATACTGTGGACCGGCGAGTAAAAGGATACCAAGGTGGATAGATAGGGTCCAGCTTATTGAGATGGGCCCGATTACGGGGAACCAGGGTATTAGCGGATGGACGGGGTAGGCAGACAATGGAGGCCGGCCGGAGATGTGTGAGTGTGTGAGTATTTTGCAGTTGGAGAAACGCCCCCTTTGGCGTACGTATGTAGTCGCAAGCACAGTGAAACGCCCGTGTCTGACTGTTGGTGTCTGAAGAAGCCACCAGCCACCAGCCACGACGGGATCACGACTCGGGCGTGAGTGGCGCCTTGCCGCTTCGGGATGGCTAGCCGCCTGCCGCACCTGCCTCTACAAGCGAGCCGTGTGTGGAGCGCTGCCTGCGACTCTGCCCTTTCCAAGATGCTGCAGGCGAACGCCAGCCACCGCCCGCCATCTGATTTCTATCATGTGCTGGCTACGGATATGTGCCGCGACCCTGCACCTCTCGCTACCGTTCTCCTCGTTCCCCTTGTACATAGCTCTGCCTGCATAGCGCTGCAAACCCGCCCTCCTAGCGCTGCACTGCACTTTTTGTTCGCGCATCACCCTATCCCAACATCTCCACCGCACTGCGGCGCCGCCAGTCTTAGGTAGCTATCACGAATGACACCAATTGAGGCCTGTATCTAAGCAATCATGTGATAGTGTAACCTGCGTTATATAGCTCCTCCACTCGACATAGCTTCTGTCCCATCTCCCACAAGACGTTGGTAGGCCCCGCTTGCTTCACCGTCTCCGACCGTAGGCTATGACCCCGTCGCAACATGGACACCCGTAGGAACAGCGGCTCTTTCGCCTTGCGAGCAGTCAATCCTACTCTCCATCAACTGCCGGCAGACAGTCATGCGCAAAAGCGAACTAGTTATCGCCGTCCAGTCGACGCACAGCCCACTGCATTGTCGGCAGTGTCTCCAGTACCTCCAGTATCCCCACCCGAGCCCACCATGTCCAACGCGATAGTCAGCAACACTGCGCGGCCTGTGGCCTCTGGCTCTTCAAATCGCCAGAGGCGGCGGCACAGCCAACACATACCGCCGCCCACTACAGGCGCAATGAGCGAGAGCGTGCCCGCTGCCCCAGAGGTACCGCGTGCGCCACCCTCGTCGTATAGAGACCCATATGCCAAGGGCGTCCGAGTGCCTGCGCGTACGGCTTCTGGCCGGTCCCGCGATCCAGCCATCCAATTGAACCCGAGCAGACAGCAGGCGACCATCCAAACAGCCGCCGACAGACTGTACGAGCTACGCTCACCACCATATGCACCAGTCGAGCCATTGGCGGGCACTGTCGAGCGCCGCGGCTCCAGTCGCAAACCCTCTGTACCCGACCGATCACCACTGCAAAAGCTAGAGGGGAAGCTAGATGACATTAGCAAAGAAGAGAGAAGAGCAAGGATTCTCGAGGCTGAATTGGCAGCGCAGGAAAAGGCCGAGGCTGAGATGCGGGCAAGACGAGCGCGAGAAGCCGCACTGAAGCAGAAGCAAGAAGAACAACAACGAGCAGCATCCAACCCAACGCCAGTGCCAGAGACGTCTCCTAGAGTTCCAAGCGAAGCAAGTAGTGGCAACAACCGTGTCTCGATGCGGACGCCGGCCTTGCACTTATCCCCGCAAATGAGTGAATTTGAGTCCGACGACGGCTATGTGTACGACCTCAACGAGCCCTGGGATCCTAATGGGGCACGCGCCGTAGCAGTCCAACCCATCCAAGCTGGAACGGTCCACAAGCGGCCACCCGTGCCTTCAGGATACGACGCCTTTCCACACAATGACGCTGCTAGTCCGCAAAGCACCAGTACCAAGGGAAAAGAGCCAGTTGGCGTCGCACGAGGCAGTGGTAGCTACAGCGATCGAAGCGCCATGGCAAACATCCACAAGAAGCCAGTACCTGCTGCTGCGGGGCTTGGCCTGGTAGGTGTAGAGGACACTTCGGTCGGTGCTGAAGTTGCTCGCTCAGACAGCAAGCGAGAGCATGGACGACGAGACAGTCGGGGCATCATGGCCGCGCAGATGGAAATGCAACAGCACTCCATTGACCACAAAGGAGACTCTCGGGGTGTTGAAAACCGGCAACTAAAACCATTGAAGCCTCTCATGCCGCCTGTGCCCCAGACCAATCGAAAGAGCGTCGTTTTCTCCGAGTCCGAATCGGAGTTGGAGGCACACGATCCAGAAAAGACACGCAAACGCGACTCCCGTCATTCTCGCCATTCTAGCCACCACAGCGACCCTGAGAGGACATACACTCCTGGACCAATGCTGGACGAATGGAAGAATGCACCTGTTGGTACCCTGGGTGCGGACGATCTGGATCTGAACACCCCAGTCACAGCCAACAGCGGCAACAAAGCGTGGTGGGAAGAGAGCAAGGCCGCCCGGCGAAGACGTTCCAGCAGTCACACATCACCAACGTACGACGGCTATGCTGACGACACTCCAACCCCAACTGCTTTCAATCCACCGCTGTACCTCAAATGTGGGCCCCTTTTGCGCTACACCGGCCTTCGCAAAGACCGTAGTAGGCCAGGACCAGGGAATGAGCGTGAGATATGGCGAGGCAGCGTCATGATTGTCACCGTCGACGCCTCTTCTTCATACGTCAAGCCGCCGACATTACGTTTGTTCAAGCAACCAATGGATATATTGCCTCCGCCGCCAGAAGAGGTCGATCATGATCAACTGGATCCGTCCTACGTCGACCCCGTCGAAGGTCAGATCAAAGTGTCGCGCACAGGCAAGACGTTGTATGTCAAACCAATCGATGAAATACCAGAAAACGAGGACCTATCTCGTGTTGAAGACGACACCGGCCTTTTCTCCCAGACTCGAAATACCACTCACGGCTCGGCTACCAAGTCTACCCGCATTCACAAAAGAGACGGCGAAAAGCTCGGGAAAGTGCGTGACTTCCCTGGTATACGCCTATACGCTGAGCGAGGAGTTACCTTCTGGCGCTTCAACATTGAAGTCGAGCTCGGGACCAGCCAGACACGCATTGCCTACAGGATTAACCAGGGTCCTGCAATTGGATTCTGGGTCCCCGCAAAAGGAGAATCCATGAATATCATGTTCCACAGTTGCAATGGATTTTCTTTTAGCGTTGAGTCCAAGCAGTTCTGTGGTCCCGATCCAATGTGGCGTGACGTGCTGAACACGCACCAGACGCGCCCTTTCCATGTCATGATCGGTGGAGGCGATCAGATCTACAACGATGCGGCAATGAGACAGACTACTTTGTTCCGATCATGGACCGAGAGCAGGAATCCCCTGCACAAACACCACCAGCCATTCTCAGAGGAGATGCAGAATGAGCTGGAGCAGTTTTACCTTGATCGCTACGCGATGTGGTTCTCGCAGGGCATGTTCGGCATGGCCAACTCACAAATCCCGATGGTCAACATGTGGGATGATCACGACATCATCGATGTAAGTCAGCTTTGTACTAGCCCTGGAAAACTTACTAATGTGCTTAGGGGTACGGATCTTACCCTCACCATTTTATGCAAACGCCAGTTTTCACGGGCGTTGGCGCAGTTGCCTTCAAATACTACATGCTCTTCCAACACCAATCGGTTGCCGCTGAAACCGAGAAGACTGAACCATCGTGGTTGCTTGGAAAGAGTCCAGGGCCGTACATCAAAGAACGCTCCCGCAGTGTTTTTATGCAGCTCGGTCGGCAGGTAGCCTTCCTTGGTCTTGATTGCCGCACTGAACGACAGCGGGATGAAATACTCTCTGAAGACTCTTACGACATCATCTTCGATCGCTTAGAAGACGAGATTATCAAGGGCGAGACTAAGCACTTGATTGTACTTCTTGGGGTACCGATCGCCTATCCTCGTCTAAACTTTCTTGAAATTATATTGACAAGCAGGCTCATGGACCCCATCAAGGCCCTCGGTCGCGCTGGTCTGCTAGGCAACCTTGTCAACAAGTTTGACGGAGGTGTGGAGATCTTGGATGATCTTGATGATCACTGGACGGCCAAGCACCACAAGGAAGAGCGCAACTGGCTCATTCGCGAGCTGCAACACATTGCTTCCACCAAGTCTGTCCGTGTCACTATTCTTGGTGGTGATGTACATCTTGCAGCCGTCGGCCAGTTCTACACCAACAAGAAGCTCAACGTACCCAAGGACAGAGACCACAGATATATGCCAAATGTGGTCTCGTCGGCTATAGTCAACACGCCGCCTCCAGATATAATGGCGGATATTATCAACAAGCGAAACAAGGTCCATCATCTCGACTCTAACACGGACGAAGATATGATTCCTCTCTTCGCCCATGGCGTGGACGGAAAGAAGAGGAACAATAACCATTTGCTACCACACCGTAACTGGTGCAGTATTCGTGAGTACAAGCCGGGCTCTACACCTCCGGACACTCCGTCACCGCCCGCGACACCCACGGATGGCCCTCGCCTGGGCAGAACCATGTCTGATTTTGCGCCTGGTCAACTGGTGAGGAGGTTGAGTGGGCAGCAGACGAGACCCTCTGCACGAGGTCGTGGTCCTCCTGTATCATATCGCAACAACCCTGCGTATGCTGCTGCCGATAGTCAGCAGGTTGGTCACCAGCGTCAACCGCAGTCTTCATTCTCTCCGGATCGTTCTGATTCAGAGAGGCCTGCTCGTTCGCGCCGCAATTCTTTGTCTTCACTCTTCCGTCGCCGCACCTCGGTCGACGGTGGCCGTCCAGGCACGTCGGAGAGTATGTCCTCTCCTCGAAGCCGTCCCAGTCTCTCACAAGATAGACCGTCCGGATTTCACCGCCGTCCTAGTGTAATAAGTAAGAAGGGCGCACCAAAGCACGATGAGTTCATCAACCTTGAGGGTGGTCTTGACATCTGTCTCAACGTCGAAGTATCCCAACATGATCCTGCAGGTATCACTATGCCCTACAGGCTCCTCGTACCAGCTCTTCATTACGTTGAATCCGAGGATGGTGTCGTGGAGAAGGTTTCTCGCAAGCCTAAGGGGTTTTTCGCTGCATTTGGCGGCAAGCATAGGAGCACGGTTGGTGACGATGGCAACTCCGTCTCAGGCAGTGAAAGTGGAAGTGAGCTTGGAGAGGTGTCTAGCGAGGATGAGGAAAAGCGTGCGCGTCAAAGGTACACAGTCGGACCTAGGATACTCATCCCAGCCGCTGGGCCACAAAGTCGGCACGACTCTGCCTCTGCTCCTACACCTCGTGCGAACCATCTCACTTCTGGCTTCCATGCTAACTCAGCTGCAAAATCAGGTTCGACGCCGACGGTCGGCGCGCCGCGGAATCTCGCTCCAGAAATCCATGGACGGCGGAGCCTAGATGTGGGTGCGGGTACCTCCTCCAGAGCCTCAGCATGGGAAAACGCAGCAGCGAAACGACACGTCAGCGCACCTCAACATCCTCCAGTAACGCAATCTGCGGCCCAAACGACAGCGGTTCCATCCCGCTCCAACTCCGCTCGCAAACAGCCATCGTATAACTCATCGCACAAGTCCCAACTCCCTTCTCCAGAAGTGGATGTGCAAGTGAGCAAGAAGTCGAAGCGCCAATCATACCCACCTCACCCAGCAATTGTCGGAGCTGGCCCTGGCTCACCGTACGCAAAATACGGCCAGGGCCTCCAACCCAGACAAGACACTTCAGGCGACGATTACTTTAGCAGCGGAGGACGTGACGGTCAGACTCATCCTGCGGCGGCTCACCCTGCGACCACGGCAGTCCACCCTGCGACGGCACCCAGGCAAGCCATAGACCCGGAATACAACGAGAAGCCAGTGCAACGTGCAGACTATGCACAACCCCAACGAAGTGGCTACGACCGTACTGCTGCCGCCTACCCTGCGTACCCCCAACGTAATGGCAGCGTCGGGGCCGGGGCCAGATACCTTGGCGGAGGCACATACGAAGATGAGGATAGTTCTGAGAGTCCCGACGACGATGACGGTCAAAGCTACAGTGGACAAGAAGAGCAGAATAGTCAGGACAGCTTCGTAGTACCAAAGCAGAAGAAGAAGTGGCAGATTTGGAAGTAATCTGGCATGAGAGGGGAACTCGAAAAAAAACGGTTGGGGAAAACGGGAAATACGGCAGGGGCTAGGGTTGGGGTTGGAATGATGGGAACAGTGAATGGGGGTTTAATGAAGTTATGATTCTGGGATATTGTTATATCACTGGACTTGGTTTGGGCTGGAATTTGTTTTCCGGTCATCCTTTATTTTTGTGAACAGCAAAGCGTATACCATGCAGCGTTTTACTCTTATTTTCTCTTTAGTTTTTGAGCGGAATCTTTTGGCTTATCGGATACACTTCTCTTGGAGGAGTTTGATCTGTTTATACAGATATCTTCCCAATTACATTATTGTTGGATTTCTCATACCGCTCATGTATGTGTCTTTGTGTAGGCAACGAGCGTTGAACGCGCAACTAATATCAGCCCGGTTATGCTTTGGTATATAGTTTGTGCGTGAGGTAGGTGCAAAGCTTGTGTGGTAGTAGTGCAGAAAATCTAAAAAGAAAACCTAACATAGCCACGGACACGTATTTTCGCCGCCAACAGACACTCAGCTCCCTCACACAAGAAGAAGAAGGCAAGAAAGACGCTATACCATGCATGACGAGTACCAAAAAAGTGCAAAAAAAAAGAGAGAACAAGGTCTAGTCCTGGTGGGGCTGGAAGGACGGTTAGTAAAGGAAATCGAACATGCACTGGTGTGGGAGAAACCTACTTCGAACCCACGGCATCCGCATAACCTGGATGAGGTCATAAGAGTCTGACGAATCTTATAAGAACGGCGCGCTACCACTGCGCCACAGGACTTAACGTCCTTGGACTGATTTTTGCCAGTTTTTTAAATTAAATGTATTATTACTAAGGTCGAACTATTGGCAAAACTACAGCTGGGAATGACCCGGTGCGGCGCTGTCGGTGTGACGATCAGAGCCATCGATTTCGGGGAGGGGTCACTATACTTTGGCGAATGATGACACAAGGAGTGCCGCTAGCCGGTGGGGTAGCTTCCTGGGGCAACGGGAACCAAGGCAACGACATCCGCTAAGTGTGGCCAACGTGTACCACGTTGCTCCCCCCGTAACACGTTTCGCATGACTTTCCACGAGGTCAGCAACATTTCCGAAGCTCCCATTCCTGCCACCGCTGCTATGACGATCAGAGCTGCAAAGTTCACTCCAGAAGTGCTTCTTTCTGCGCCTCGCCGGTCTGGGGGTGCCCCAAACTCCGATGCGTCCAAGATATTGTACGCATTGTCAACGTACAGCTTCGCAGAGCACGAAACCAAGAAAGAGATTCGAATTTTGGATGTTGAGAAGCAGCAGAGTAGTCTTGTGACGGACGATAAGTCGTACAGCGAGCCTACTTGGCTTGATGATGAGACGGTACTGTTGCTGAAGTCCAACGATGATGGTACCACGGATCTTGTCGTCGGCTCGCCTAAGAAGTTCGAACAGAGGTATGCATTTCCCATGGTGAGAAGTAAATTCCATTCATTGACTCGCCGCTAGTAAGCATACGGCAGGTACCATCGAAGGGCCTGTAAGCGACTTCAAGATCCACGACCTCGGCAGTGGCAGTTTCGCGTTCGCGATTGTTGGCAAAGCGAAGCCTAATGGTGCACTTTTCAATCCTGAGAAGGCCGAAAAGTCCCATACATCTGGCAAGCTGTACAAATCTGGCTTCGTCCGTCATTGGGATCACTACGTCACAGAGAACCGCAATGCGATATGGCTCGGCAAGCTACGCCAGAAGAAGACTTCCGACTCTGATGTATTTGTGTTGCAACACCCTCCGACGAATGCACTGAAAGGAACGCGCTTCGAGAGCCCGATAGAGCCTTTTGGTGGCAAGGATCATTTCGATATCTCCAAACATGGTCTTGTGTTCACCTCCAAGGATCCTGATGTTAATCCTGCTACGCATACCAAGACCAATATTTACGTTTCCGCGTCCGAGGACTTCTGGGATAAGTTGGATTCGGAAGATATTCCGGAGATACAAAAGGTATCGATTGAAGGGTTCGAAGGTGCTAGCACATCACCGGTTTGGTCAAACTCGGGTAAAATGATCGCGTTCCTGTCAATGAAGACTGACGGCTACGAATCGGACAAGAACCAAGCCTTCATCATGCATGACTATACAAAACCATCACAACTCATTCCGCTCTATAACTCCGAAGACGGCAAAGGAAAGTGGGACCTGAGCCCGCAGTCGATATCCTGGGCCTCCGATGACTGGAAGCTTTACCTTACTGCTGAGGAACACGGCCGAGGTAACCTCTACAGTGCTGGACCCCCTAAGCCTGGAATGGAGAAGCAGCCCTTACCTTCGCTACTCGTGAAGGGCGGGACTATCGGCTCAGTACAAGTCCTCAAGAATGGCGACATCTTCGTCATATCAAACAGTCTGATAGAGAACTCCTTGTACTCACTTGTTCAGCTCAGCAGTCATCCTGGCGACGGAATTTCCTATACCCTCCCCCTCGATAATCGACCATACGACTCAGACCCCAGTAATTTGACAACAAAGTATATCTCTTCGAACACGCGCTCTGGCTCTACTTTTGGCCTGTCACGTAATCAGATAGATGAGATCCATTGGGACGGTGCGGCACCTGATACGAAAGTTCATGCATGGGTTGTGAAGCCCAGCGATTTCTCAAAGGACAAGACATACCCCCTCGCATATCTCGTGCATGGAGGACCGCAAGGTGCATGGACTGACGGTTGGAGCACACGATGGAACCCTGCGGTGTTTGCAGAACAGGGCTACGTCGTCATATGCCCAAATCCCACAGGAAGTACTTCGTACGGCCAGGCTTTTACAGACGCCATCCAACATCAATGGGGCGGTCTTCCCTACGAGGACCTCGTGCTAGGGTTTGAGTACATCAAATCGCACGTTGACTACGTTGATACAACGCGTGCCGTAGCACTCGGTGCCTCCTATGGTGGCTACATGATGAACTGGATTCAAGGCCACCCTCTCGGCCGCGAGTTCAAAGCTCTCGTAACTCACGACGGTGTCTTCAGTATGACTGGTCAAATGGCGTCCGAAGAGCTCTACTTCCCGTTCCACGATATTGGCAGCACGCTTTGGAAGAACCCTGAGGGTTGGGCCAAGTGGGATCCTTCCAAGTTCACAGAGAACTGGGCGACGCCTCACCTGATTATCCATTCTGAACTCGATTACAGACTGACAATTAGCGAGGGACTGGCGGCCTTCAATGTGCTTCAGTGTAAAGGGGTGGAGAGCCAGTTTCTGACTTTCCCGGATGAGAACCATTGGGTGCTCAAGCCAGAGAACGGGCTGATGTGGCATCAGGTTGTATTGGATTGGATTAATGAGCATGTTGGACTGGAGAAGTACACTGAGAGCGGGAGGCGATGAGGGGTAGATGAATCTGATGGCAGAATGAACACATAGGATGGGGAGAACTGGATGAACATGTTTGGTGCTATGTATGCTATTTGGTTTTTATAGTTACGTTATATCTCTATCGTACACAGCATTGAGAAAAATGCATATACCATTGACGCGTTTTTGTAGCCTTCATAAGCGCCCAGAGGCTTTGCGACATGTGTGCCAGTTCCTGATAGTATCCTCATATTTTCAAGTCGGATATATATCAGACACGATAAGCTTAATGCCGAGAAAAGAGAATTATCACGCCGTCAGTTTTGAAGGCAAGCCCAACATATATGTACCCGGCACGCGATTGGGTGCAAGGGAGCATACGCTCTTAGCGCGAAAGCGTTATCGATAAGAATTATTTTCGCGGAAACCTTGCAGCTTTCGCGCCGGCCAGAACTTTTGCAACCACACTGTATATCCCGCCACGACACGGGCAGCAAGCCCCAAAATCCCCTGTAAACAAGCCGAGACTTCTCCGCGACTCAATTACCTCCGAATCATTGCTTGCGCTACCCGACACAAGCTCACTATCGAACAAGAGGCGGAGACGCCTGCGGAGCTCTCAAAATGCCTAAGAAAGCCATCGACTCTCGCATACCGGCACTGATCCGGAATGGCGCCCAAGAAAAGAAACGAAGCTTCTTTGTAGTCGTCGGCGATCGCCAAAAGGACGTGATTGTCAATCTCTACCACATTTTGCTCAGCGTGGATGTCAAGTTGAACAAGTCAGTGTTATGGGCATACAAGAATAAGCTCCTGGGCTTCTCGAGTCACCGCAAGAAGCGCGAAAAGAAGATCAAGAACGAGATCAAGCGGGGAATTCGCGATGTTGATACCGATGACCCTTTCGAACTATTCGTCTCAACGCAAAACATCCGATATGTTTACTACAAGGAAACCGACAAGATTCTCGGAAACACATACGGCATGTGTATCTTACAGGACTTTGAGGCCCTTACGCCAAATCTCCTCGCGCGCACGATAGAAACGGTAGAGGGTGGTGGGTTGGTTATATTGCTGCTAAAGGGCATGAGCAGCTTGAAGCAGCTGTACACATTGTCTATGGATATCCACTCGAGATACCGAACAGAGGCGCACAGCGATGTCGTTGCACGCTTCAATGAGCGCTTCATACTGTCGCTCGGGAAATGCGACAGCTGCCTGGTGGTGGATGACGAGCTCAACGTGCTCCCCATTTCGGGCGGAAAGCACGTCAAGCAACTACCGCCACCTGATACAGAGCTAGAAGGCAAGACTCCAAAAGCGAAAGAGCTGGCAGAGATCAAGGAGTCGTTGGCAGACTCTCCTCCTACTGGAGACCTAGTCAAGCTCGCAAAGACTGTGGATCAGGCAAAGGCTCTGTTGACCTTTGTGGAGGCTATTGTGGAGAAAACACTGCGTAGCACCGTCACTCTGACTGCAGCTCGTGGACGAGGAAAGTCCGCAGCTCTAGGTGTAGCCGTGGCAGCAGCAGTCGCGCATGGCTACAGCAACATCTACATCACGTCGCCGAGTCCGGAGAACTTGAAGACACTGTTCGAGTTCATACTTAAGGGATTCGATTCGCTAAACTATGTAGATCACCAGGACTACACCATTATGCAGTCTACCCAGCCCGACCAGAACAAAGCAATTGTGCGAATCGAATTACACCGCCAACACCGACAGGTTATCCAATACATCAAGCCTGAAGACTCGCATGTTCTAGGACAGGCAGAGCTTCTGGTCATTGACGAGGCTGCGGCTATCCCTCTACCGCTCGTACGGAAACTCATGGGTCCTTACCTCGTCTTTATGGCCTCGACGATCAATGGCTACGAAGGAACTGGCCGATCGCTCTCTTTGAAGCTCATACAACAACTTCGTGAACAATCGCGGGGCAAGGGTGTCAACGGCTCGACCAGCGTTGTAGACCGTTCGACAGGAAAGGAATCCAAAGACGGAACCGAGACATCGATGACAGGCAGGTCGCTCCGGGAAATTACGCTATCAGAGCCTATCCGTTACGCTCAAGGCGACTCTGTTGAGCGATGGATGAATGATCTCCTATGCCTTGATGCGACCCTGCCGCGAAAGTCGATCACCCAAGGATGTCCACATCCCGACAAATGCCAACTGCTTCACGTAAACCGCGATACCCTCTTCTCCTACAACCCGGCCGCCGAAAAGTTTCTGCAGAAGATGATGGCACTCTATGTTGCAAGTCACTACAAGAATACGCCCAATGATCTCCAGCTCATGTCTGACGCACCTGCACATCAGCTATTTGTCCTCACTGGGCCTACGGAGGAGAATAAGCTCCCCGAGCCCCTTTGCGTCATTCAAGTGGCACTTGAAGGTCAGATCAGTAAAGAAAGTGTGCTCAACAGTTTGAGTCGAGGACAGCGAGCCGGAGGTGACTTGATTCCATGGATCGTGTCCCAGCAGTTCCAAGACGAGAACTTTGCCAGTCTCTCAGGTGCACGTGTAGTGCGGATAGCGACAAATCCAGAGTATGTCAGCATGGGATACGGATCAAAGGCACTGCAGCTCTTGGTCGATTTCTACGACGGTAAGCTCGCAAGCTTGTCAGAGAATGAGCCCCAGGAAGTAGAGCAGATGCGGAGGGTGACGGAAGAAGACTTGGAGGACGCTTCACTTCTCAAGGACAACGTCAAGATCCGAGAGGCAAACGAGATGCCACCGCTCTTCGCCCGACTGCAAGAGCTAAAGGCGCCGAAATTGGACTACGTTGGTGTATCATACGGTCTCACGTCGCAGCTGCACAAGTTCTGGCAACGCGCGTCCTTTGTGCCGGTATACCTCCGCCAGACACCAAACGACCTCACAGGTGAACACACATGCATCATGCTGCGATCTCTCGAAACAACATCCTCCGACGGCAGCTGGGTTGCGGCCTTCGCCAAGGACTTCCAAAAGCGCTTCCTCTCGCTACTGTCATACCAATTCCGCACCTTCCCCTCGATAACCTCTTTCTTAATCGTAGAATCCGCCTCCGCTGGCTCCAAACTCGACGCCGACCTTGCCGCAAAACCAATCTCAAAAACCGAACTAGACGCTCTCTTCACCCCCTTCGATCTCAAGCGCCTAGACTCGTACGCAAACAACATGCTAGACTACCATGTCATCCTCGACATGCTGCCACCTATCGCCTCCCTCTATTTCACCGGCCGTCTGAAAGGCAGCGTCAAACTCAGCCGCGCGCAGACCACGCTGCTCCTCGCCATCGGTCTGCAGCGCAAAGAGTTCTCAGATGTGGAGAAGGATTTGAACGTGAACTCAAGCCAACTCATGGCCATGTTTGTTAAGATTGTGCGTAAAGTAGCCACCGCGTTCCACAGTATTGTCGAAGGCGCAGTCGAGGAAACAATGCCCGAGGCCATGGATGTTGTTGACGAGACGCCGGGCGCGCAGCATGCTGTACCAGCAGGCCGCTTCCAGCCACTGGAAAAGGACCTCGATGAGGAGTTGAGGGAGGGTGGAGATGAATTCCTCGAGGAGGAAAAGGAAAGGCAGAGGAGTATGATTGATGCACTGCCGTTGCACAAGTATGCCTAACCCCCTCACTCGCCTTGAACGGATGAAACACTAACAACATCTTTCTAGATACGAAATCGGCGCTGGTCCCACGGACTGGGAAGATGCCGAACGCGCAGTCAGCAAAGTAGCGAGTAAAGGCGGTAACGCGGCTAGCATGACGGTAGCTGTCAAGACGGGCGAGAAGAAGAGGAAAGTCGGTGAGGCGGTGGAGGAGGCGTATAAAGAGGCCGAGAAGTTCAAGGAGAAGAAGAGTAAAAAGCATAAGTCGGGAAAGAAGACTTAGCCGCATTTGTTTGCATAGTTTCCATGTGTTCCATGATGTACCCAGGGGCGTTTCTTTTTGTTTTTTTCTCCATGTATTACACATCCATCATACTGTTGCTCTCTCAAGGGAGGAAGTAGGAAAGAACAAACACGCGAATTTTGATAGTAGAAGGATAAGGAGGAAAATCGAATAGATTAGTCTTACTCTCATATCATTGCTATCTATCTATCAGTTCATCTCTTCTGGTGAAGAAACTTGCTGGACACATTATATGTATGTATCATCTTCACACACAAACTATTAAAAAAACTCCCAACTCGCTCTCTCTATCTCTATCTTTCCCCGATACTACTGCTGCTGCTGCCGTCGCAATTACCAACATGCAAACCCTACATTGTCGTAAACAAACACACATGAAGAAGAAATGAGTATAAGAAGAATTATATAAATGTGTAAATATGCCAAGAAGAAAAACATGCGATTAAAAATATCTTGTCTTTTCTTCTTCCACTACTACAGTCAATTCATCAAAAAAAAGAAGCTCAAGAAGATCTTTAATCCAAAAGAAAAAGATGAAAGATCAAAAAGAAAACGTTCGAGGAGGGATGGGGGAGGGGAGAAGTAGGACGGGATGGATATCATACGCGCGAAAAGAC
>Ga0265797_10004661_pt1 | contig 20724 bp, 16 predicted proteins | sample P2T30metagenome_FD_192433 | JGI IMG/M metagenome (GOLD analysis project Ga0265797, IMG submission 192433) | Plant litter microbial communities from East Loma Ridge, Irvine, California - P2 T30 | ecosystem: Environmental > Terrestrial > Plant litter > Unclassified | place: USA: California...
GATGAGTGGTCTCGGTTTTGCTGCAAAGGAAGACAAGAAAGTGGCACTTATGGCTTTCTAGTTATAAGCTCAAACAGTTAATCCCACATAGCCGTGGAAGTCCGAAACGCACGGCATCCGACTTATCGAGATCCACTTGAAGTAAAACACAAAGCCAAAGTCGATCAGTGTATATCTCCCTTTTCGGCTCATCGCCATTCGATCGAATCAGAAGCATCTTGTTGGTCAGAAAATTTCACAGTTCCGCCGAAGAGGGGAGCATGACAGTTTCCATCCAATTCAATGATATGGTAATGTAATGAACAACGACCGTGTTCATAATTCTTGATCATCTCGGCTTCTGGCGTGTGTAGATTTGACCGTGCGTGGGCTTTCTGACTCCATGTCGACTTTCAACTTCGCAATGACCGATTTCGTCTACCTTCATTGGCTAGAGGATGAAGGGAGCAAAACTTACAGCTCGATGGAAGAGTTGCTTACTTCTGGAGATGTTTGTGAAATTCGAAGAAGAGTGCTATCTACCAAACAGAGAACATGTGAGGTCGCAATTCTTTCAGGGTTAGGGTTGTGGTTGAATGCCGATCAACGGGCTGAGCCGGTGCAATACAACATCAAGTCAAGTTGTCGGACGATCACATGTCAAGACTTATATATATTTGGACAGTCGCAATACAAATTCCAGATCAAACCAATAACGATACGACAGGGACCATTGATCCCATACACCAAGAACCGAGTCGCATCTTCCAGCCCATCATGGACCGTCTCACCCAGCTGCAAGACACGCTCGACGATGTACGTTCGCATCACAATACTCACCCCAATGCAAACGCTAACAATAATCCAACAGCTCTTGACGCAAATGTACGCGAGCCTCAACTACATCCAGCAAAAACATCCGTACGGCGAATTCGAAGGCCAATATAAGTCAGCCGACTTGGTCAACTTCACATCGAAGCCCTCCAACCGCGCAAACGGCAATTCAAGTAACTCCGCCCTCTCCACCGCCGCTTCTACAGAAGCCAACGGCACGGCCAAAGCAAACAGCGACAAGAAAGATGAGAAGAAGCAGGAAGACGAAGAGAAGAAAGCCGATGGCGCTCCGGTACATATCCCCGATGAGCCAGACGTCTTCGAGTCTACGATGCGCGAAATGGCTCGTAGTCTCATCCTGCAGGAGCAAAAGGCGGAGATTCTGATCAATAGTATGCCCGGAATTGGGCATAGCGAGGAGAAGCAGAAGGCTAAAATGGCGGCTCTTATGGAAGAGTTGAAGCAGGTTGAGGGCGAGAGGGCTAAGGCTGAAGTGGAGAGGGAGAGGATGATCGACACGCTGGGAGATGTGATTGTCGACGTGCATAGAGTGAGGTGAAGATGCTGCGATGTGAGACACATCGGTTACTTGCTTGCTTGCTGTCAAATCATCGAGTGAAGTGAAGTGAAGAGTGGGGGCAAGCATATGCACGTGAGCCGTGACTGCCAGAGCGGACGGATGCATGTCGCGTCGCAACCCACCTACAACCTCTCCTCTGAGACACTCACTGCAAACGAACACTCCACGCCACTACACTTACGCGGATCTGCGGGTATGACTTAACATTCTCATTCATACCGCCTCCTCCCACAAGCCGCACAACACGATCAGCTTCAACATGTCCGGTCCTGGGATCAACGAGGAAACGCGACCTCTGATTGAGCCTGCCGACTTCCATCTGCCCACAACCGCGAGCCTAACCAGGCGCCGAATGTCGCCACCCACTGTCGCTGCCATCAAAAGTCCCGGGAAAGACAGATGCACCACGACACCAAAAGCCTACCAGCGCACAATCTCCAAACCACCCTCGCTTCAACAAGAAGACCGCAACGCATTTGATGAAAGTTTCGCCGCAGCACTATCACGTCCGTATGCCACCTATGACGGCCAATTCGACAACGAGGAGTACGGCGACCAGACGCCTCTTCTGAACGCCTACTACAACAACAAACCCGTAAAGTCGACTTCCTTCCAGCCTTCGCGCCATGCTCCTCTCGAACCCGCCAGCAAATCCAAACCAAGTCGAAGCATCTGCCTGTGGAACGAAGTCAGCCACAACTCGCAATACACACGTCCAGCGGCAGAGATATTGCGCGAAGTGTTGGAAGACCGCTACCCTGCCGCAGTTCACGCAGCTCACGCAGCCCATCGGAACATTGCGGCCGAGGAACAAGCCGGCGGCGCTGATAGGTGGCGCTGGTGGAAAAGAGTGATGAGGAGGCGCCCAACGGCATGAGCGGGCGAGGGAGTCCATTCGTCTTCTCTTTCTTCTGACGTCTACTTCTTTCGGCGTACTTGGATTTTGCCTTTGGATTGCCTGTTTGAAGATACCCCCTGAGAAATCCACGAACTAGTCCACAAGTTTCTTACGTATTACGCGCACACAAGTATCGCGTCTCAATGTGTGCATTGCAAAGGTGAACGACTCGATTCCTCTCCTGCGGGACCAGAACCGCACCACCTCCAAGTTGAGCAGACGCGGCATTCCATGACGTTAGTTTCTTTTTTCATGATTTGTACATTTGTACATGTGTACAGTAGAGCGTATATGCCATGCGCGGCCGTGAGCTATCACCATGCTGCCAATCAACTTTAAAGCCAACTGTGACACGCAAGGAGTATCAACAAGATCACCCCCAGTGCCTCAAGAAATGTCAAACGCCATCGCTAAGAAACCCACAAAAAGCTCGCAGAAAATCGCACCAACCATGCCCGAGAGAGAGAGAGAGAGAGAGAGAGAGAGAAAGATGCGAAAGCACAAGCCTCCCCCTAAACACGTGAACGATAAAACATGAAATCTCATCATCGACTTCTACTCTGTCCAGATCCTGAGCCCTCTCCATCTCCATTTTCCCCGCCGCTCTCCTCCGCCCGAGCAGCATGGGCCTCATCGAATCCCTCAGCCTCCAAGCCCTGGCCTCGAATTCCAAAACTGAGCCCGAAGCCCACCAAAGACACGCCTGCAAAGATGCCGAAAGCTAAAAGCTCGCCCTTGCCCTCAACCTTAGTGGCAGCAGTGAAAAGCGCCCCACTCAGGAAAGGCCCCACAGCGCGACCGCCGGCAGACAGAGTCTGCGCGAGGCCGTTGAGAGTGCCGAGAACGGCGTGGGAGGGTGCGGAATTGGTGATGAGCAAGAGAGCAGAGGTCAAGCCGCCAACGGCCGCGACGGTCTTGATGATCAGCACGGCGCCGAGTTCGACCCATAGCCAGACTTTACCAGTGGTAGTTGTAGGGGAGGTGTTGTGGCGGTCGGAGCCATTTTTGTAGCCCACGAACGGGATGAGGAGGAATGCTACGACGAAGCCTGCTAGACCGGCGCGGTAGGTCGCTTTGTTGCCGGCTTTCTCGCGCAGTTGGCCGAAGATGCCGATCTGGAAGAGGATTGTGATGACGCCGGCGAAGGCGAGGGAGAATCCTATTTCTTCTGGGTTGAGGTCGCGGCCTGTGGGCGGTTGGGCTTGGGCGAAGATGGGGTAGAGGCTGTTAAAGGAGATGTTGGCAAGCTGAAAGATGAGGAAGGTGATGAGCAGCAGGACTGTGTCGCGATTGAGGACCTCTTTCATGCTGAGACGGCTGTGATCATTGGATGGCGAGGCGAAGATGGTCGGCGCCGAGCCTAGAGAATCCTCGTCTGAGTTGTCGTTCTCGTTGGTTCCGTCCTCATTCTGAGGGATAGTACCGTACTGTTGTTGCTCGTTGGACTTGACGTTCCTGTTGCGGCGCAAGTATGTCGGGCGACGCGAGCTGGTGAATTGCCAGATCCAGGTGAACAGAGTGCCGACTCGCTTTCCAAGGGGCGGCATGTCTTTCGCCTCGTCCAGAGACTCTTCCAGGAAGAACATTGTCAAAACAAGATCGATCATGAGGACCGCTGCGGCGAACAAGTTTGGCGGCAGGTATGGGTAGGGATTATCTTTGTTTGTGAATGGGATTTTCTTGAACACCAGCAACCCTCCTGCGAGCGGTCCGGTGATGCCTCCCAGACCGTAGATGACCGGGAGGTAGGTGAAAGCTCTGCTCTGGTTCGAGCGATCGGTGATCTCTCCCAGGCATGTACTGATCACGCCCTGGTTGCCGTTGACACTACCCATCAGCACCTGTACGACGACGGCCTGCCACAAAGTCCTCGACAGCCCGAAGAGCACAAAGCACAGCGCCGTCAGAAACGTGCCCAGCAGCACAATCGGCTTCCTCCCTATCCGGTCCGATAACAATCCCCAGCCGAAATTGGTCGCGAATTGCGCCGCCGCAAAGGAACTCGCGATCAAGCCCACGTACAGCCCGACCTGCCCTTCGTGTACTTCAGGAAATGTGCTCGCCATCTCGGGCAGATATGGACTTATACTGTTGAGCGCCGTCTGCTCCGCTAATGCTATCACGGCCAGAATTGCGAGCTGGCCCTTGGGTAGCGGCGTCTCGTGATGCTCCGAGTGTTCAGAATCGTCGCCAGACTGTTCAGGAGGAGGCGATGGCGGCGCCACCGTAGAGACGGATTTCTTCATACTTTCTTTCGACGCTCGATTTCCCAGATTGCGCGGAGGAGCCGCGGGGAAAGTGTTGTATTTGAAGGTGCTCGACTGGCGCTGCTGCAGCGTGGGCTTCGCGAGCGGGTGGACTCGCAGCTTCGAGGACGTGGTGCGCGGCGCAAGAGGCCGAACCTCGTCCTCGGTGGCGGAGCCATCTCGTGGCATGCTGGTTTATCGTGTCCAGGTTGTGAGCGAAGTGATTGCTTGTCCCCGGCCCAGGTAAGATACAGGAAGGAAGTCGACAGTTCGGACCGATTCGAGGAGTCGCGGCAAGTGCTGTAAGCGAATGTAGCAGAAGCGAGCAGTAATGTAAGCAATTAGATGCACCCACGCGTAGTGCACATGTAGTGTGTATAGTTGAGCAGCACACAGTGAATTGGAAGCAGGAAACTCTTATCGCCGCATTGATGGTCGCGGCCTAGAAGCTAGAACTCGAATCTCTCACTCGCGACGTTCTGATGACGCACCTGCCCAAACTGTCATTTATCTCGCAGCACAGACTGCACAAAGCCGCTTTCGGCTCAAGCGAGATGCATACCTATATATATGTACTGTATATATATATTTGCATGTACACCACTCGTACATGCAGATGCAGGTATATGTCAGTAGGCATAACGAAGATCCGTACATGTACATGGTGCTTGAACCGAAAATATACGTAAAGACAAGAAAACAACATTGCACTGAAATAACCAAAACAGCAAGTCAAATGACCGGAACGATTCACGACAAGAGTACTGTACCCGGACAAATATGCCAAAGAGGGCAACAACCACGATGACCGACCGACCATATACGTATATTTCCTCTCTCTCTCCCTCAGACAAGTGCACATATACGAATCAGGACCATTCCCCCTTTCCCTCTCCGTTTCAATTGCCTACCCACTGTACAGCAGTCATTAGTCGAGTTTCCTGATGTTCAGAGTACCGGCTGTGACTGATGGTAGCCAAGGGAAGGGAGGAGTCAACTGAAGAAGAATAGTAGTAAAAGTAGGAGCAATAGTAAAAAAGGGCAATAGAAGAAGAAGGAGAAGAAGAGGCGGAGAACAAGCTTGCTTCCCTCGCCACCGCCAAAGAAGCACTTTCTCAAGAAAGCACAGATTCGAAACGAAAGAAAGTCGAGTTTTAAATTGTTGAGAAGAAAACAAACCCACAAAATAATCCGGACAAGGGAAAGAGGAATCCAGACTTTCCACTCGCTTCCCGTCAGCCTGTCCATAGTTGGTTTTCCTTCCCTTCCCTTCCCTTCCCTTGGGCCATCCTGTCCTGTCCCTCCATCCCTTTCCCTGCCCTTCCCTTCCCATCCTGAACAATGAAAGCTGTTTTGCGCCGCTCTTGAACTCCCGCTAAAATAATAAGATAAAAAGGGTTTCCACCAGGTTTGAGTAAAAAGTTTGTCGAGGGAGATATAGATCGTGTCGAAGAGAATACGAGGTTGGGGGTTTTGATGGGTTGAAAGATGGTGGGTTTGGTATGGTATGGATCGCGCTTGGTATGAGATTATTTTTGGCGGTTAGAGTCCGCTTGGCGAGTAGATCGGTGAGTGCGCGGGTGAACAGTTGGATGGCGATGCTGGCCTGAAGTAGCGGACTGAGAACAACCATGGTCTCTTTGGCATGAATCTTGTCAGGGTCATCATAAGATGCCTGAGTCTTTCAATGCGTTCTGGAGGATGGTCTCTTTCACGGCTGCGAATACTAGGCGGATATTTGAAGTGTCGGTTGCTTGTGTGAGACTAAATTAGTGTTAGTATAGTCCCGTAACTTTTCTTGCGTATACGCATAGGACTCACTGTGGATAGAGATTGAGATGTGCGCGGTTCACCTGGTTGAAGCGCCAGAGGAGGTATTTGGCAGCGCGGTTCACGTCTTCTCCGCCCGAGTAATCGGGGAAATACTCTACTAGAGGCGACTTCTTCAGCTTCTGTCGGAAGAGATCAACTTTATTGAGGAAAAGGACGATAGATGTTCGCATGAACCATCTCGAGTTCACGACGGAGTCGAAGAGGACAAGCGATTCCATCATGCGGTTCTGGAACGTGTTAGCTTTTGCGCATAGCTGGTAGAAGTTACTTGACGTACCTGACTGCTCTCTTCGAGCAACACTTGATCATATTCGCTGAGCGCCACACAGAAGATGATTGATGTCACATTCTCGAAACAGTGGATCCACTTTTTCCGTTCACTTCTCTGACCACCAACGTCAAACATACTGGAAACCGAGTTAGCAAGTGCATGTGTCAAAGCTTTATCATCGACCTTACTGGATGCTTAGTTGGCCCATCTGGAACCGCGTCTCGTAGATACCAGTGGTTTTGGTTCTCGCTCGCAGCACATCGGCTTCTGTGGGAGTGTAATCTGGTGAGGCAATCCTGCCCACTTCATCAAAAAAACTACAACACTGTCAGTGATTGGCTCGTGCAGGAGTCGATGTGCAAGTCAAAACTCACTATGGCGCCGAGTCCATCATGTAGAACTCATTCTGGTGATTCATCACCTTCGGCACGCAAGGATCTTTCCATAAGCTGGCAACGGCCTCGCCTGCTCGAGGGTCGAGGTTTGAATTTGGATCTGGGTCAACAGTGTGCTCCATCAGGAAGTCGCAATGTTGTTTGTTCGCCGGATCCTCGACCTCGATATCGAACTGTCGCATGGCGCCAATCAGAGCTTTTGCGCAGTCGATCACGTTCTTGAATATAGTATGGCGGTAGAGCGCGAGCTCGTCATTTGTGTAGCCATTCTGGTGTATAATCTTCATCTGCTTGACGATGGTGCTTTTGCCGCTTTCTCCCGACCCTGCGAGCGCAGTGTTAGCACCGGTGCACGGCAATGCGTGTTCCATACTTTGCATCCTTACCTAGCAGCAATATCTTGCACTCGCGGCGCAGCTTCTTCGAGTCCTCCTCCAGTCCCCGATCAATCATTTGGCTGCGCTTCTTCTGATCGCCCTCATCGTTCCCTCCACTCGACATGCACGCACCCATCCTGTCTGAATGCGGCGACCTCTTGCGGCGACCTTAGGATGGATGGGTGCCAGTACCCGCGCGGGCGGTAGTGGGTGCCAGCCCACAGAAGCGCGTGGTATCCAGGCGCGAGCGAGAGCGATGGCGGGGGTGCGATGGTCGGCGACAATGGGCGCGGAGAGGGTTGAGGTGGTATTGGCGAGGGTAGATGACTAGACGCAGGTGCTGCGGCGAGCCGCACGACCTTTGTTCCTGGATGTTGCTGTCGAAGGCGAGGGCTGGAGAGCTCGCTTTGTTGACGTAAGGGTAGCTTGCGATGGATGGCACCGGGTGCGCGCCAAGCGACGTCGCGGTGCGATAGGCGGCAGGGAGGGAGCAGGGGGACGTCGAGTGCGGGCGGAGGATGTCGGGGGTGATGGCGGCGGAGCAAGGTGGTTTACAGTTGGGGTCTCACAGAGCGCGAGGCGGAAGCAGGGTGGTATATTGATGTCGAGAGAGTGGAAGAGGCCGATCCGACGCCAGCTCCAGTTGCAGTTCGGCTGGGCTACGGCAGCGCGAACACTCGACCCTCACAGCTCGAACACTACAGTACTGCAGTAGTAGAAAGTCAGTACATACCTACACGTGTGCACCGTATATGTAGGGATAACAACACATGTAATGGAACGTCTCATACACTACCACATACACGTATATTCATAGTAGTATGTAGCAGTAGTGTCTGCCTAGCTCTCAGACACAAGTGTCAAGAATAGAACAGGGATAGCGGGCCCCTTTGCTGCAAACGTCTTATGTCTACAGTACAGTACCCATTTATCTAATTACCATTTCTACGGCTATAGCTCACAGCAAAAGAAAAGACATTGTGTGACTGGTGGCTGAACAACATCGTGGTCGATCATACGTCTGAGATGCCTGATGCCTCGCTATCATTGCCGCCCGTGAGCCATGAGCGTAGGATGGGATGGGATGAGGATGCATGGCTCGCTAGCAACCGGACGACGGCAGCACAACACGGCCTTTTCTCACCACTATCAGTGTACTACTTACATTAGTACTGATATTCACCGCTCCAGTCGGAGAATTTTGGACAGTCGCATTCGTGTACTACCAGCTACGCGCTCTCTTGCCGTCGTGCGTGCACCTCCCGTGAGACCGGTCAAACCGTGAGTAGCCTGTTGTCTGATCTTGAAACCCGACTCTGGCCGGCCCAAGCTTGCTAAAGTCGAATCCTGAAGTGCAGCAACAAGAGTGGAGACACACCAACTCCTCGCTTCAGTTCTCCACAGCGATGACGAACAGGTCATTGTTATTCGTGACGGAAATTTGCGGTAGTCGCAGGAACGGCTGCAGAAGTGCAGAAAATTGTCCGATGTTCGTGCACAGGTGTGTGAGGGGGAGCCATGTGGTGCCGAGACTTGCGATTACATACATGTAGATTGAAAGTGTATCGCCTGGAGAGGGGCTGATGCGGGTAATGTAACAGCTCTGTAAAGTTCCGATGATCGGAGGACTCGCAATCCAGGTACGATCGTGATGACGATAAGTACTGTACTGTATACTGTTGTGGGTAGGTAGGTACTGTGGTTGAATTATCGTAAGGACGGAATCGTTCAGCTCGTCCGTTTCCCCTCGTCAAGGAGCACTTTACATATCGCTACCTAGAGAATGACTGGTGGCAAATTGCATGGTCGAACAATGCGTGTATGAAGAGGGACCTGCGACTAACGTTGGAGAAGGGTGGAGCAATCGTTGCGAGTCCGCGGACCACCGAGTGTCTGCCTGAGGTACGTGGGACAACGATGTTACAATTCATCCACCAGAACAGGCAAGACCAGCCCGCACGTGGCAATAGAATTAGTATCTCTTATTTCCAGTGCATGCGCATCAGAAGTACGTCTTCGTTTCACCAAAAAAGGCGAATTTTGGACGAACGACCGGACGACGGCGGATGAACTGCACCGCCACTGGAGATCTGGAGATCTGGACAAAACCAGCGCCAGAAGCGTGGGAGAAATATCGCAGCACCGGAAAAGTCGCGTCAGAGTTTATGAATTATCGGAGACAGCACCGAGTCCGCCTCAAGGCACATTGTGTACATGTATCATGATACCTTTGACTTGAAGGTGGCATGATGATCATACCTACATATGAGGTAGACCAACCATACCCAATATACGAGGGGGTTTATGTACCTTATTGTATGAACTAAGCAATGACAACAATGGGAAAGAGTCATGGTATACCTAGGTATACGGTAAGGCAGCACTACAAAGGGACATGCAAAATCAGTGATATGCTTGCTCTCAGCTTACAGATTAATTGTGACAGACCACTTGCAGTTTCGGCCAGGTATGTCCCAGTATATCTATATCCCAAGAGGCATACTCACAAACGTCATGATGCGCGTAGGCGTGAAAAATCACAAATGAATTGTGGTGATAATTGCAGGGCAGACGCGATCTCTCAACACGTGTTTGGCTGGATGCCACGGAGCAGATTGCAGTCGTAGCGCTGTCTCTGTGGCTGACCAACAACAAGTTTTGGCTGCTGCTGGATCGGAGATCGAGGTCTGGCAGTAGCAGCGACGTCGTAGTGCGGTTACAGTAGTGGATACAGCACCATGGCACGATGGCGGTAGACCACACCGTCTGCGCGTGTGCGTGAGAATACCATCCCGCCTTTGCCCTTTTTCCACTTTCCTCCCCTCGTCATCACTAACAATCCCATCGCCGGGCACCTCACTTCGCGTTCCATAACTTCCGTCAGTACATACTACATACCTCACTCACTGCCTCGCGCCCGCCTCCCTCGGGCCACCCTCGCCTCGCCGCACTTTCGACCCCGCGCCGAACACACGCCAATCTGTCCATTGCCACCCCGATCGACAGGACCGAATCGCACTTCCCGCCCCGCCAGAAGCAGCAGTGAGCATCACACTCGCAGCTCGGTCTCCTCGTCGCGACACAAGAAAGTCGGTAGGTAGCAATACCTCCTTCCAGCCAGCCAGCCGCCGTCAATAATCGCCCATGCTTATCGAGTCTAGCTTCCACTTACGCCACCGTGACAACCCAGCCCCACACCAATCGTCCTAGTCTCGAAAGCCGCCAACTTCATCACCAACATCGTCACCCACTCCTCTCCTCTTGACCAACGACCACCGTCAGAAAATCCCAGAACTCCGTCATCATGGCAGAATTCGTGAGAGCCCAGATTTTCGGCACCACCTTTGAGATCACGAGCAGGTACGGACAGAAAAAGCGTTTCGCGCGTGCCCGAGAAAACGGCGTGGAACAGCGAAAAGGCGGAAACAACGGAAACAACGGAAACATCGAGGACAACGTGGGCTAACGGCCACGACAGGTACTCGGATCTGCAGCCAGTGGGCATGGGTGCCTTCGGGCTTGTATGGTGAGTTACATACATCCAGGAGACGAAACGAAGACATCAAGGACACGCGCTCACATCCGGAACAGCTCGGCCAAGGATCAGCTCACTGCCTCGCCCGTCGCAATCAAGAAGATCATGAAGCCCTTCAGCACACCCGTCTTGTCCAAGCGCACATACCGTGAGCTGAAGTTGCTCAAGCACTTGCGCCACGAGAACGTATGACTTCTTGCCGGTCCTCGTTCGCCTTGTGAATTCCGCTAAACATATAACATATAACAGGTCATCAGTCTCAGTGACATCTTCATCTCGCCTCTCGAGGACATGTATGTCGGTATGTCTGAATCCATTTTTCTCCTGGAAATAAACGATTTTTAACGACATCACAGTCACCGAGCTCCTGGGCACCGACTTGCACCGTCTCCTCACCTCGCGTCCTCTTGAGAAGCAGTTTATCCAATATTTCCTCTACCAGATCTTGGTAAGATATGCACCGCCTAGTCTCGCCCGGCATGACTAACTATCGCAGCGTGGTCTGAAATACGTCCATTCCGCCGGCGTTGTCCACCGCGACCTTAAACCCTCCAACATCCTTGTCAACGAGAACTGCGATTTGAAGATTTGCGACTTTGGTCTTGCACGTATCCAGGACCCTCAAATGACCGGCTATGTCTCGACCAGATACTACAGAGCGCCGGAAATCATGCTCACATGGCAAAAGTACGACGTTGAGGTGGACATCTGGAGCGCAGGCTGCATCTTCGCCGAGATGCTCGAGGGCAAGCCCCTTTTCCCTGGCAAGGACCACGTCAACCAATTCTCCATCATCACTGAACTCCTCGGCACGCCGCCAGATGATGTTATTAGCACCATCTGCAGCGAGAACACCCTGCGATTCGTCCAGTCTCTGCCCAAGCGCGAGCGCCAGCCGCTTAAGAACAAATTCAAGAATGCAGACCCGCAGGCCATTGAGCTTCTTGAGAAGATGCTGGTCTTCGACCCGCGTACCCGCATAAAGGCCGGCGCCGCGCTCGCCGACCCTTACCTCGCGCCTTACCACGACCCGACTGACGAGCCTGTTGCCGAGGAGAAGTTTGACTGGTCTTTCAACGACGCCGATTTGCCTGTTGACACCTGGAAGATCATGATGTGAGTATCTGGAGCTGCACGACCTCGCAAGGCCCCATCACTGACTCGAAAATTTAGGTACTCGGAAATTCTCGACTACCACAATGTTGACACAAACGGCGACCCTTCCGCCGAAGCTCACGGCGAGGTCCCACGAGCCGTAAACCAATGATAGACCATTCGGTTCCTGGAATTGTACGGCAAACATAGCGACTACGGCGGCCCACTACAGGTGTCTGGAACACACAAATTTTGATGATTGCTAGGGAAGGGCATGAGGGAAGACAGGTACACAAATGCTAAGGGCCTAGGATATCTTTGGAGGGATTTCCCATTCTTCTTTCTTTTCTTTTAGCAACGACAAGCAGCTAAGAAACAGCAGCATGGAATGGGAGATCAAGGCAGAAAGTAAGAAGAGGGAGAGGGGTAAAGAAAGGGAAGCGCCACAGGCGTGCGTGTGTGTGTGCATCCTCGGTCCGCCGCGGCGACTGGGCTCTCCAATCGGAGGTGTTTATTAGATGGAAAATGAAAAACGACTTACTAGCCTTATACCATACATCGATTCTCTTTTAAAGCGTTTCAAAGCTTCCAGCTTCTGATGCTCGCCTACTCGCCTGCAGAGAAGTTACATGTATCTTAGTGAGAGCGGTGATAGGAACAAGGGAATAATACAGTACAGTAATACAGTAGACCCTTCATGTTGTGCGCTAAGGCTGCTCAGATGACCTCACATTTCACCGCCAATACTAGAGAGTGTCTATACTATATATGCCAGTATACATGTAGTAGCTCAGGTGGTAGGTGAAGTCTTGCTACAGCTTGAAGCTCTTAGACCTATGCGCTGTCCATGCCGATCCACTACCAGCTACTTGGTTGCCTCGAAAGTCATCTCCCCATCATATGCTGCTGCTAGTCAGTCGCAACGCCTAGCCTCAACTGCCCTGCCCAGCACACCACCACACAAACATACATAAGCATACTCCTGACCCGACGATCCGGCCGGACCAAGACCATCACCGGTTCCATCCCAGCATGAAGTCTCCCACCGAAAGCTGATCCGACCGCCCGCATACTCAGGCTTCCTTCCTACCACAAGCAACAAACGACAAAGACAAAGCCGGACCGGGATCGACGTAGACCGAGTGAACGACGATCTACCTAAGTCACTCCCCGACAAGCGACCCGTCCTGTTCGATAACAAACATGTCCACCGACTCTTCACTTGCGCAGCAGCCCGCCCCGTTCACCCCTCTCGTCTGCGTCGTCGACTTCCACCACGCCCGCGGGCCCGAAATCGAACTCTGGATCGGCTCGAAACCAGGCCGAGACCCCGCTGAAGACAATGACTGGGGTTTGATCCCGTACATGGCGCTGCCGGACGGCGCGCACTCGCTCACGGAAGAGTTTAGCTATTTCACGCTGGTGCAGAAGAAGAGGAATGGTAGCAGCAGTAGGGGGAGCGAGGATGAAGAGGAGAAAGAGGAAACATCGCAGGAAGAAGCAGAGGAAGAGGAGCAAAGCTCAGTTTTCGGTATAAGTTGCACGCAGCAGTTGGATGCTTCGAAATTGCTGTTCAAAAGTGAGGACGTCACTCGCAGTGCGGTGCAGAAGGCTGTTGTTGCCCTAACGGATCGGCCGGGGGAATTTGGGCGGTTGAGGGAGAAGCTTTCTGTTGTTACTCGGGCTTGGTTTGCTCAGAGGGACTTTAGGGATGTGGAGATCTTGGAGGTGGGTTAGTTGCTTCTCTTTTTACCTCTGCGTCTTGCGGGAATGAGAAAGAAGGGTGAACGATTGGTGGATCTGTGTTTTTGGGAGAGACTTCAATGCTGACTTGTGGCTTTCTGGTTTAGAGATTCCAGGAGAATTTGGTGCACGAGGCTGAGCAGAATGAGGAGGAGAAGGATCAGTACTTTGGCCTCTCGCTGAGAGAGCTGGTGCACACGTACAAGTGGCAGACACTGGTGCTGTTCAAGTGTTTACTGCTGCAGCCAAAGGTGAGTTCAGAGGACATGATGGTCTGTCGAGACAACCAAAATTGCACAAGACTGACCGCAAAACGACAGATGCTGTTCTTCGGCTCACATTGCGAGCAAGTATGTCAAGTGCAGTTCTCACTCTTGTCACTCATACCTGGTCTTGTACGAAATCTGCAAGACTGTGCCGCACCACATCTCGACCGATATGGACGGACTGTACGACCGCAGGACAGTGTCAAGACGAGCGATCGCACATCACTTCTCGCATACATGGGTCTACCCTTGCAGATCTTCGGCAAGGGCAGTCTATTCGGCCCTTACACGCCCCTTCAGCAGCTGGACACTTTGACCGATGAGGGTACGAAGAGCTATATTCTGGGTAGTACCAATAGCCTTCTCCTTAGCCAAAAGGAGCGATACTGCGACATCATGATCAATCTTGACGACGACGTGATCGAAGTCCTGTCTCCCAGTCTGCGGCAAGCAACAACACTCTCCACCGCAGACAGGCGCTGGATGGACTTTCTCACCCAGGCGGTGAATGATACATGGGACGAATCCGACCCTTCAAGACCAAAAACTCACGGCTACGCGGGAAGCGAAGAATTCATCCGCCTGCAGTTCGAGGAATACCTCTTCGCCTTCCTCTCCGCCGAGAAATACCACCAATACCTTAGCAAGCAGACCACCCCGGACCCCAAAGCCTTGCTTGCAGACGTCGAAGGTGACCCCTCGATAGAATTCTCCACGGCCTTTAGAGATGCCTGGCAGCAGACGGAAAACTACAAGCTGTGGCAGCGCTTGACCGATTTGCACCTCTTCGACATTGTCGAGCCTCGACACCCCTGCGCCGGTGGCCTGACGATCGAAGACGTCCAGCGCCGCCTCGCCACCCAAGTCGCCGAACTACACCTAGATGAGCGCTTCAACCAAACGCGAGAAGTCGTCAACGAGCGCATCGCCGCCGGTCGCTCTCAGGTCACCTCGGCTTTCAACAAAGTCTGGGCGGACATCGAAGTCATGCGCGAAGCACAGCGCAAGCGTAGCGAAGAAGCCAGAGCTGCGACGGAGAGCGAGGGTGGTGCTGCCCAGCAGCAGCAACAGCAACAACAAACCCAACAGCAGGGAGCAGCGCAGCAGGCCCAGGCTAATGTGCAGGCTGCCAGTCAGAGAGCTTCGGCATATTTGAGCTCGTGGGGTTCTTGGGCGGCGGAGAAGCGGAAGCAGGGTTGGAGGGCTAAAGCTGTTGAGACTCCTGCTCCTCCTCCTCCTCCTGCTGCTGCAGTCCCTGCTGCAGTTCCTGCTCCCGCGCCAACAGACGAGAGGCTGAGTGTAGAGGAGAGGCCACACGTGACGACTGTCACGGAGTTGCAGAAAGAGGCGGTTGCGGAGAAGGACGAAAAGGATGTCTCTACTCCTGCTCCTGTTGCTGCTGATCAAGAAAGCACATCACAGCAGCCGCAGCAATCATAGCTACACCTAGCTTGATGTAACGACACGGCCAACTACAAGAGCATTGAATGAAGGGCTTACGATGATGCGAAGTACGAAGTTCGAGTGCATATATACATACTTACCTACTTTAATATGAATTTCACAACGCCATCAAGTGCATGCTGCGTCCCTTGCTTTCTTACTTCTGTATGATGTACTCAGATTCGCTTTATAGAGAGAAAAAAGAAAAAGAGAAACGCACATGGCGTGCAACAAACCGGGTCTGTCCAACTTTGAGCAGGGAACGGGGAGTACACGAGCCTGTTGGTCCTCCCAAAACAATCACCGGAATGAGAAATACAGGGAATGGATAAGGCAGTGTGTGGTAAACTTCATCTGAGATGTAAGGATAATTCGATCATCATCTTCGTTCTCTCTCTCTCTCTCTCTCTGTCTGTTGAGTCTGCGTCTTCTTCTGTCTTCTAGCACAATCCCCCATCCATCCCTCTCTCCCCCACTTCCCTCCTATGTTTCTCTATACATTTAAAGAAAGCGAAAGACTGGAACAAGCAAAGTCGTGGACTCGTTAGAAAGGCACAGACTCGAAAGCAAGCAAGCAAACAAGCAAACAAGGCCGAGGACGAAACAAAACAAACCAAAATAAAATAAAACAAGGCAGGCAGACAGCAAAAACGAAGCAAAGAAGAAACTCTCGAGAACCAGAAATCTAGACCCGGAAGCGAGCAAAGAAGGAAGTCCACCGACGAACAGTTGGGCCTAGACAGACAATCAGTTTCAACCGTTAAACGCGTGTCCTTGTCTGATGTACCTGACGTACTGGGAGAACGACCTGGGACAACCAAAAAGCTCCCGCCTGGCAACATCTTCTGTTCGGACTCCGTTCATGTCCAAATGGTTCGTTTCCCATCTCCATCTAAAGCGAGTGCGGCAACATCCACAGACAAGAAAAAGCTAGTTCCGAAACATGAAAACCTTCCACTTCCCTAAAAGTCGACGACGCCTTCGCTTCGTAGATCTAAAACAAAAAGGTTGGTGATGGACGGATGAAAGAGAAAAACAAAGACAAGATCTTGGGAAAAGGGGCGCGAAAAAAATCTCCGAAATCGGAACGAGAGGAGCTCATTTGAGACCACGAAAGAAACACTAAACAATCATCGAAATATAGACCGCCGTCCGCCCCTTCCCTCTCTATGTCGGCAGAAATCCGTGGTATTCGAAAATGGGAGAAAATAGGAAAAAGCCGCTGCAATGGGCTTCCCGGGTATAGATAGGCGAGGAGGTGGTGAGCTGCCCGTGCCTGAGCCCTCCTCTCGTCTCTCGTCTCTCGTCTTCCGTCGTCACTCGTCTTTGACGACGTGAGGTCGGGCTCTTGGGCAGCTCGGGTATCATCGGACGCCTCTTGTGTAGTAGAGGCGTTCATCTATCGCACCACACGGTCGTAGCCGTGTATGCGTCATCCACTGTTTATCCCCCATTCTCGGTCTCTCAAATCTCAATAGACCTACAAGCTCATCGTGAGCCACTCCCACTCCTGCGGGCCAGTCATCATGCTCGGAGGCACGCCGGGAGGTCCTTGCTGTCCGGCGTTGCCGTGTGCTCCTCCGCCTCCTTGAGGGCCCATCGCAGCCTGCATAGGAACGATGTTCTGCTGCGAATCGAAGGGGTTGCGCATGGGCTGCAGCCTTTGTTGTCCGTCTTTCCTGCTCCTGCTGAAACCACTGCTGGCGATGCTCATGTCGTCCGCATCTCCCATCTCGGCATCCTGGTTCACGGAGTTGCTAGTCTTGCTTTGGCCTCGCGTTTTCTTTGGTGGGATGGCACGTGTAGGAACAGATGCAGGCGCGATCGGTGTCGGCTTGGGAGGACCGGGAGCGATAGCGATTGGGTTCTTGGTTGTAGGCTTTTCGGCAGTAGCGCTGGTAGGAGTCGTGACAGCGCTTCCAGTACCTGCAGACCCGCCGACAGATTTCGGCGAATCCGCCTCGTTAGCAGAAGACTTTGAAGGCGTGTTTGCCGAGTGTGCGATCGAGTTCTTGCGGCTAGCCATCTTCTTAGATCGTGAAGATGTGGCCACTGCCGGGTTCCCACTGCCGCGGTTGCGCTTCTTGATGACATCGGTCTTCAAGCTGAGAGGTCTGACAACACCGTGTAGCTTGAGGAACAGACCACAGGCGTTGCAAAGAGGATGACCCTCCGGGTTGCGGCGCCAAAGAGGCGTGGTAGTAGTGAAACAGTTAGTACAGGTTGTGGGCACACCGCTGTCACCACCCGGGCGTGGACTGCCAGGTCTCGACGGCGCGGCGGAACTGAAGTTTGACTCTGGCGGCGAGTTGGGTGAAGACTGCGGTCGTATAGAGAACATTCCAGTCGCCATGCCGGCTGTGTTCGGCGTGGAAGTCGTGCGAGGAATCTTGCGAGTCCGTTGCTCGCCACCACGGTTGCGCACATCGCTGACCGAGGCTGAAGACCCATGTCCTCTCCCAAGCCCGCCTTGTTCCCAGCCTTGTGGTGATGGTATCATTTCTGCGTGACCAATAGTCACACCTTTGCGCGGAGGTCCAGCGGGGTATCGAGCAGCGGTGGGGTTGAATTGGTTGGAGAGGTTCTGCTCCCACTGATAGTTGTTGGGCACATCAGTCGCCGACATGTTGTCGTCCATTGGAGAAAACCGCTGCGACATGTTAGAATCGCCGAATGACATGACATCGTCGTCATCGTTGTCAGAATCAGCCCCGAAAGTGAACATATTCTCGGTACGGCCAAATGGTAAGCTGCTGGGGCCACCGAAATCATGGTTCATGTGATGCGAGCTGTCAAAGTGGCCAGGCATTTGAAAGGCCGGTTGGCTGAACGAACTCGGTTGGCTTGCGGTGGTGAGGGCGCTGAACATCGTTTCGCCGTTCGGGTTGAAGACGTATTGTTGCTGCGGCATCGATCCGTGGGGTGCGTTCTGAGTGTGATGTTGTGAGAAGTTGGGCAGGGATCCAAAGTGGTTCTGGTGCTGTGAGCCAAAGTACATTTGCTGTTCCTCGGCCATGGGCTGTGGCGTCGATACTGTTGAATGGAAGTTGGAGCCGACTGGCGAATGAAAGGTGCTTGGGCCTTGTGAGTGAGGCATCGACGCCGGCATGCCGTACATGTTGCTGAATCCGTTGTTCATCATCGGCGAGCCAACTGGTGAGAAGCTGAAGTTGCTCTGCATTGGGCCGGCGGAGTTGATGATAGAGTCATTCTCGAGGTTGAATGTGTCGATGTTGAAGGGAATCTGTCCCTGTGGCATGTGCGGGTGGAGTGTCTGTGTCGAGCTCGAACCATCGAGTGAGTAGTCGGGCAACGCATTCTCGGCGATGACATTGTGCTCCATCAACGCGTTGTTGCTGACGGGTGGCACTTGAGGAGATGCTTCGGCTCGGCGTTTGTTTGGCTATGAGTTGTCTTGTTAGTCAAAGTGAAAGTGAAAGTAAAGTTCCAGCAAACATACCCTTCGCTCGTCAATGCTGGTCTTCCGCACGTGCCTGGGCACATAACCGAACTCATTCATTTGGCGGCCTTGCTCGAAAGGACCCACTGACGGCGCCGAGGCACGTGAAAGGTTCATCTCCTCGTCCTGGATCTGCTGCTGGCGTCTGTTGATGGGAATGCCAGGTGCGGTGGCGGTGGTCGCCTCGAGGTCGGCCATCGTGCAGGAGGGTGTCGGTGATATACCTGCCGGGGTTCCAATTGAGGTCGGCACAATAAATTCGTCCAGGTTCATGGTGTCGTCTGCCTGGGTGGTCCTGATCGTCTGATCGGAAGACTGTCGCAGCTGCGCAATACCGCTGGGAGCGTTGCGCTTTGGCTGTGGCCTTGCAGGCAATCTAATCGCACGACAATCAGTCTTTCATTGTCTTCACACATAGGACCCATTCAAAGCATACCCTTGTTGTTGCCTCTCGCGTTCTTTCCGACGCAGGTTCATGGACATCATACGCCATGTCAAATTCTCCAGGCGCTCGCCATTGGGTAGCTGGCCCTTGGTGCGGTGGTACAGTTTCCATATTTGCGTGCCCAGTGGATCATTCTTCTGCATGTCTTCGGGTGTCTCGTTCTCGGCGCTCCCAGTGTCATCTTTCCATTGATCCAAGAACGAGTCGCGCAGCAGTCCCTGGCGGGCTGTTGCCTCGGATGGTGAACCCTCCAGCTTGCCCTCGAGGGTGCTCAGCGTGCTGGCTGAGGTCAGTGACTGGATGGCAGACGAGGAGCCCGAGGCGTTGTTGTCGATGTGTGTGGGCATGCGCACGTTCCGCGGCGACGAGGGCGAGGTTTGGCCCGTAAACGAGTGGTGATCGAGGCCGAGCGCATTGGCGGTGTTCGAGTCCGCAAAGTCGTCGGCAAGCGCATCAGGCGTTCGCAAAGGGCCCCCACGCTGCACCGCCCGGCCGTGGGCTTGGGACATGGCCGACAGCGGACGCAGAGAGTCTAGAGTTAGCACAGCTGCTGGTGGCGGTGGTGGTGGTGGTGGTGGTGGTGGCTGTTATTTATGGTGGTGCTTTTGCGCAACGGCGCACGTGTAGTGGGTGGGAGGGCGCAGTGTGGAGCCGTTGTGGTAGTGGTGGGAAAGAGGTGGCGGAGGGAGGAGTGGTATACGGTATGGGTGTGCGAGTGGAATCGTGTCGGGTCGTGTCGGGTCGTAGGTGGTATATGGTATGGGATGGTATGGTATGGTATGACCAAATAATGACTGGTGGTCTGGGTGTAGGTAGGTACAGTACTGTATGTATGTAGTAGACTCGGTAGGGTGTAAGGTAAGGTATTATCGGGCTCGTCGTCACGGGCGCGACCGGGCACAAGGGCAACAGGGCCAGGGACCATACGATGGATACTAAATGACTGCGCTGCGCTGCTACGGTAGTAACAACCAACTAGCTGGCCGGTTGAATTATTACTGCTGACTACCAGTCGAGTCGAGTGGATTGTCGCTGTATGGCCCTTGTGGATGTGGCCGGTGGGTATCCCGCCTAGTGGGACAAAGGGCCACAGGCACACCCATACACAATCCTGCATACTGCTCAGCACTGACCTCAAGGCCGACGGGGCATGCGACCTGCCGTGCTAGTCTGCTCTAACAGTAGACCGCAGACGGTATTCATCCCAGGCTCTGGCCCAGTTGCCGTCACCGAGCACACGAACCATCGAATAATAATCCACCCTTGTTCCTCACTTCCTCAACCGGCCCTTGGCCTGCTTTGGATCTCATCATCACCAACCCCC